>JAEEGI010012562.1_pt1 | contig 18103 bp, 10 predicted proteins | sample 8958751 | NCBI WGS metagenome assembly JAEEGI01 (sample SAMN16246545, study PRJNA631951) | gut metagenome | biome: gut microbiome; feature: rumen; material: KS-attached | host: Bos | place: Iran: Karaj | collected 2018-10 | reverse complement strand
ATCTTTTCCGTTAATATCGTTTTGGGCGTGTCCCAGTTCGTGGGCGAGCCCAATAAAAGGATATCGAACATATTGGTTTAAAATATCGACATAAGGTTGATAACTATCTGGATTGTAGAATATAATGTTTTTTGCAGGATAATATCCATTTTCATCTTTATTGTCGTTTCGTAGTGTGGCGGGATAGATGTATATTATCTCAGGCGATTGTTCAATTTCTAAAATAGCCGTTTTAACCACACTGCCTACTTCTTTAAGCCTTTGCAAATCTTTTCTGACGGCTCTTTCGAAATTATTAATTCCCAGATAACTGGTAATTCTTCCTTTAAGTGTGCCGATAACAATTTTCTTTCCATCGGGATCCACTAGATTCACCGGATTCCCAGTACAGTACGCATATGGGCTGAAGCCATAGTATTTCTCGGCCATTGGATCGAGGGTAGTGAAGCGACCGGGGAGCGGGTCAAGGTAGCGGGCACCAAAGTCATATTCACCGCTTTCTGTGGACAGTTCCTTGCCGATGAAGCGATATCGGCTGTCAGAAACGTTTGAAGAAGGGATCGTATGCCTGTTGTCGGTAATCAAACCACCATACGGGTAGTAGTGGTTAACCTGCATCACAGTGCCGTCTGAAGCAGCAACTACACGAACGCTTCCGAGATGGTCGGAAAGGAAGAAACGGTAAGCCGGGCTGCTGCCTGTCATATCAGCGTAACCACTGTCAAACAGTATCTTCGTGAGCGTCCCGTTCTCGTAGATGAGATTTCCAACATAGTCTCGCGTAAGTGTTGTACTGTTATTGGTTGTCACCTTCTCTTGATATTTTACACCGTCGGAGCCATATTTCCTATCAATCACGATGTCACTTCCAACAGTTTCTTGCTGAGGAAGGTCAATGAGGTTGTATGTCAGAGTACGTGATGTACCTTGAGTAGATGCGGTCAGACGACCCTTGGCATCGTAGGTGGCAACGCTAGAAATCTGGTTGCCAGAGAGAGTTGGCGAAAGGCTCAGAACTGTAGTTGCCGCAGTGCCGGCAGCGTTCAACCCCTTGTGCTGGATGCTTGACAGGTTGGTATTCCTGTCGTAGGAATATGTCGCATTGAACGCTCCCGAAACAGCATCTTCCACATAAGTCGCTGCTGTCAGCCTTGATAGCTTATCATATGTAAAGTCATAATGCCTAAGCCTATTCTCGGTGCCAGCCTCCCAGTCCATTCCGCTTATGTTGCCACCCCACTGTCGATAGGTGGAAGATGCTGCGTCCTGATACTGGAGTGATTCTGAGAATAGTCCGCCGGAAATCTCCGTCAGCCAGGATCGAAGGTTGTACGCATATTCGGATTTGAGTTTTGCCTCTAATGTTGAGCTTGCTCCCGAACCAGTCCGTTTGGTCTCTGCGAGTCTGCCGATTCCGTCATAACTAAGGCTTGCAATGGTAACGGCAGAACCGCTTCCAATTTTGTGTGTAGTAACGGTCGGACGTCCCATAGTATCATAAGAGTATGTCGTTGTTTGTGTCACGGAAGAGCCAAGAGATGGAATGTGGGTGGATTTAAACAAGGTACGATTGCCGGAAAAATCGTAACCCATCCAGTTCTTGGTGACTCCTCCCGTCTGTGTGGATTCCCGACTCTGTGCGACCCTTCCGTACTTGTCATAATAATATACAGACCAAAGATATTGATTTCCAGCAGTATTGTCAAGAACTCGGGTGAGATTGCCAGTCAAAAGACCTCGTGAGTTTGAATGCAGTGAGGCATAGCCGGCTCCGGGACTGTCAGAAGTCACGTCGGAACTATTGGCTGCAGGGAAACCTGCACCTCCTACGGTAAGGAACTTCATCCAATCATAGTAGTTCACAGATAAGAGTGTGGGCGATGACAAGGTTATGTCAGTAACCGTATATCCTTTGAATGTGCCGGAGTATGTCGGCGTCTTTGGCAATTCCGCGTGTATATCATAAGCCTTATAAGGATCATAGAATGCATCGAGAGTGAGAGTGGCGGTTCCGGAGACTGCAGGCCGACCGATATTGTCGACCAAACCGAAAGTCCATTGGTTGGATGAGCGCTGGACTGCGTCCTGCGTCATCACCGGACGGTTGTATTTGTCATAGACAATATATGTCCATCCACCTCCGGGCAACGACTTTGCAATGCAGTTTCCGCGACTATCATAACGGTACATATATGCCAGACTGGAGATTGAGGATTCAGACCATGAGGACGTGCTACTCCCAATAGTGTTAGTTAGTTTTGGGGGAATGACGACAACGAGCCGTCCCATATCATCATAGACATAATGGGTGTCATACCATCCGGTAGAGGATGTTGTCATCAATCTTCTTTCAAGGACCTTCTCCCCGTAAGAGTTATAGAACTCAAGAACTACACGGTCATCTTCGTCCGTGGTTTTGAAGACTCGGAGCGTTGCTGCAGAAGAGGCGGTCTTTTTTGAAATACTAAGCGTTCCAGATGCAGACAAACTTGCTTTGAAGCCACGATGGTATAGCATGTTTGAAGATACAGAACTGTTGGACATCATGCCGTGTTCAATGTCTTTGGTCGCAGTTCTCCAATCAGCGCCAGCCCCGTATTCGGAAATGACACGCTCACGTGGAGATGATTCGTATGTGAACTCAGAGTATGGATGGGTATCGGAATAATAACTCTGTCCGGCAGATTGAGCGACTTCAGAAAAGGCCCCTGTAATAGTGCCGGAAACAGGAGTGGGTACCCATTTTTTCCATAGGCGTCCTGCGCTATCGTAGCTTTGGGCTGTGAGGATATCCTCTCCGGAACCTCCACCGCCTTCAAGTATTTCAGCTACAGGCCGGCCGAGACCGTCCATATAACGAACAGCACTGCGATAAGTCGTTCCTCCAGTTGCTGTGTGAGTATTTTCAGTGATGCTGTTGTGATTAATCTTCGCGTTGTTTTGCGAGGTGGTGTCCGCATAATAATAGACATACGACTTGACATTGTTCCCTTCGTCGTTTTTGACATAGGTGAGCCGCCCGAGATTGTCATATTCGTATGTCTCGGTCACGCCTCTGACATCAGTTGCCGACCGCATTTTCCCGGCAGGGTACCACGTGTAAGAAGTTACATCTGAATAGGCCGGATAAATGCGAATGTTGTCAACGACCTTTCCTGATGCTCCCACAGTAACATTGCCTCCAGAATATGACGTACTGTTGTAAGTCCAGGTGCTGCCACTCTTAAGCATGTAGTCAAGTATATATTCTCGGTCTGAAGGAATATTCAGATTCACCGTTTTTGTTCCACTATGTCCGTGATTGCTATTGAATCCTGCTATAGAACCAGTTTCGTCCTCGAAGTCATATATAACTGCGACATCTGACGTCCCAGTACTTGTATATCCTGCTTCACGGAAACTTATTTGGATAGAGCCATACGGAGGTGGAGTGTTGCCTGTTCCGGAAACGTAACCGTATTGTCGTATCGTGATGGTATGCTCTCCGGCAGGAACGTCGAATTCCGCCTCAGAATCATAACTCATCAAATACTGCACCCACGAGTCAGGAACATACCCAGTAAGTTGAGAAGATACAATATAGTCACTTTGATTATCCACCTCGACATGATATAGCCAGTCATATTGGGAACAGCCGAATATGCTCACATATATGGTGTGAGGTCCAATTGAATGGTAGTGATAAGTTTCTGCCGGCGCTCCTACGTAATTAATATCATAGTGCACTGTTCTCAAGGTATCGGTATATGAATAGGAAGGTGTGCGTGCCCCCTTGGCGACCAGAATGGGATTAAGAGCATCGTTCCCCCACTTGTAAATTGTTGAAATGCCGTCTGCATCGATGAGACCTGTGATATTACCGTGGCTATCGTAACTTCTATAATCTATATCAGGAACGGCAGAGAGGTAAGATGACGGTGAGCTGTTATACGTGGAGAGATTTACGGGAGATGATAACTCGGCAGAATAGAGTTTGTCAGGAAGCCAGGCAGTCGTAGTTCCATCTTCGGTATCAATACTAACTGGACGGAAGGTCAACTCCTTGGCTGAGATGACTTTTCCCTGTCGGAGCGTCGCTGTCCCTACCGGTACTCCAGCCATTCCGGCATCCGCCATTTGCGTGTATATGCTGCCACTTCGGTCACCAGGATAGTAAGTTACTGTACCATCTGTTGACGAACCGACAGTATGGGTTACGGCCGTCTGGCATCGGAAGGAATTATACTCATAGCTGAAAGACTCATTTAGATTATTGCCTGAATCAGGTTTTTCTGTAACAGTCTTAGATGATAGATATGGAAAGCCACAGTATATAACGTTATACGATGATAGTACAGCAGGAGACATATCAAGACGAATTGAGATTGTCTTCAAAACATCTGAATGACTAAAAGAGTAGTCGAATACTTCTTTATGTACAGTTTGTCCAGAACCATCAATTTCCTCTTTCTCAAGAAGAAGGCCACGGAACAACTCTGCACTTGTGAATGCTGCCAGCATATATATATCACTATTCTGAGTAGCAAGAACATTGAGTGGAGCGGAGTCTGTAGCATTTGTGGTTTCGTGATTCGAATAATTGTATATGGTTGAACCACCGTCTCCACGGTTTGCTATGACTCGGCTATAAGTGACGTGATTGCCATCTGTATCTGACAACAAGTTGAGAGGTTCTTCACTATACAATGAATAGGTTATATCGTAGGTACTGACAACGGGGAAACCAGTATAAAGTGTAAGACTACCGTTCTTTTTGAATTGTTGGCGTCCGGACAAGATGCCAGAAGAGTGTGTTGCATTTGAATAGCTGTCTACATATGAAAACGTCCTGATTTCCGGGATGCCACGGAAAGGGTTATCTGTGATCTTTTTTATACGCAGTCCTCCAGCAATGCTGTCAGCTGGATTTGTGACTATTGTAAAAGGTAGTTGTTTCGCAGTCCTGTAATATGAATGTGGTTCATACTCGAAAGTTGTTCGTCCGCCTGTCGGATATATGATTTCTTCAAGTATTTCCGCTTTCATCATATTGGCATCCGGTGACCTTAAACTGTATAATTGATTGGTTTGAATACTGCCTGAATAGTCTACTCCATTGTAGTATCCCCATCTGTCCGTTTGGCGAGAATTATATCCAGGAAGATCTGTGCTGTTGTAACGAAATTCATATTTATGGTCTGTCAATCCATTAACTCCTGTTAGAAACTGGATTGAATTGAGTTTTAGCCGAGTGTTGGAGCTGTTAGTATATGAGAATGAGATATTTCTGTCAATACCGGTAATGTTATCCAGTTTCAGATAATAGCTTCTATCCATAAAGTCATTGTATGAGAAGCTGAAAGATGACCCATAATAATACCCAACACGTAACTCAAAATCTGATTCGGTGATAGTATATTCTAACTCCTGACTCTGCGATGTATTAAATGTCAAGCTGTCACCGGAGAGACGGCATGAGATGGACTGCAGATAAAGCGGGCGGAGGAAAGAGACGGATAGATTATTTTGGGCATATGGTTCGTCATAAGTATCGTAACCATAAGGTCCGGAAGTATTTCCACCAACTGTTTGGGAGTAGACGAAACCGTGGTGAAAATCATGAACGACTATAGGGATGCCGTCCTGCTTGTATGAAAAGGATATGACTTCCCCGTCCGGACGTTCTATTCTGGTAAGCATCCAAGTGTTTGCCGTTGCGATGGCATTCCAGACAGAAGTGTTTTGATATGACATATCGCCCGTCCGGGACAGTGCCGAATGCTGGACGATTGAATATTCAATTGTATTATCATCCCCTCCGAAATAGTATACATTGCCTTCCCTGTCCCGTACGACGAATGATTTTAGATACGTAAATCGTCTGGCTCGGCGTTTGTTGTTCTGATTGGAAGGATGAGTGTACATCACTAGACCGGTGTAGTCCGAATCAGTATCGAGTTCCCAACTTACATCAAACGAGGCATCGCTTTTTGAGACCACTTTTATTTCGTTTTCTCCAGTTAGATAAAAAGTTGCCTGCAATCCGTCGATATTCAAAATAAACTCATCCGGTTCATAATCCATTAGATAAATCAAGCCATCAGAGGTGTAATGAGATAGGGTGTCTATGTTGTCCCAGTTTATTTCCTCCTGCGTTTCGGTCAAGTGGAATAAATAGCCTGGATTAAACGATGGTATAAGACCTCCACCAACAAGAGTGCTCTCGTATTCTTCCTTTGATAGGTCATCCTTTCGTCCATGTATTATTCTTGTGATGGATCCTCCTGCATGCAGAGACCAACCCTGACCGACCCAGCCTGGATGTTGGTCCGGACGGTTTCCACCTGCATAGTAAGTAAGATAGACGGGAAGAGTATATCCTTTTGCTTTGACTTCGGTAAGTGGGACAGAAATGTCAGGAAGGCCGTTGAAATAGCTGACTGGGACTTTGCCATATTTCCCCATCTCATAAGCACTCGGGCTCAAAACTTGTGGCTCGGTGTAGGGGAGTCCGACCTGGTCCTGGGCAAAGATTGCCTGACAAAGGCATCCCGCAATAACGCAGGAAGCTAATCTTGAAATGCTTCTTGTTTTCATTTTGTTTTGACAATGGCTTTAGCATTTCAAAGGTCGGCTTCCGTAAAGAGGATTCAAAGAACTGGAGGTAACAAATGGTTGTGTGTAATGGATTGATACTAAGAGGCTAATGTTCCTAGATTGGTAACATTGCGTGCTATTATGGTAAAAACTATTGAAGAAACATTGCTTCTAATGAGAGCTTTTCATCTCCAAAAGCCTCAGGAAGAGCTCCTCATCCGGAGCATTGACTGCTTTGATTTCTTTGCGGAAACGGGATCTGGCAGTCTTGAGGCTATCAATGGATACGCGATTCATCACAAGTTGCACTGTGCTGTATGGCAAGCCGGCGAAGAATAGTGAGATTAGCTTGCGGTTTTCTCCTTTTATGACTGGTACCTGATCCTTAAGTTTTGTCATTACTCCATCACAATAACGGTCAAGGTCCTTTTCCAGAGAGAGGAATAGATTGTCGTTCGTTCTTATAGCTGCTATTTCTTCCTTGAATTCTCTCAGGGCAACTAATCTCTCCTTGTCGTTGTCTGCGCGGACATAGTCTGCCGAAAGTTTGTCAAGATGGTTGAACTTCTCGCTGAACAGAGAGCCTAAAAGAGAAGCGTTTGTCTGCTCTGCCTCATGGAGTTCTGATTGTGCGACGGAGAGGTTGAGCATCTGTTCCTGGATTTCCTGTTCTTTTCGTTTACGATAGGATAGAGTCATGCCGGCAAGAAGCGCTATGGCAAGCAGGGCTGTTGTGGCGCCAAGTCGGTTACGTACGCGCAACCTGACGGCACGCTCTTCCTGCAGTTGCGACTCCGCCTTGTAGTAGTCCCGCTGGGCGTTGCTTACAGATTGCTGAAGCAGCACCCTGGTGACCGAGTCCTGAACAAATGCTGCATTTCGCGTTAGAGAATAAGCCACACTGTCGTTTCCGCGACGATGCAAGATATCGGCTTGTACGAAATCTACCATGGCAGAGTCTGCTTTATCAACGCACATAGCGTAAGCATTAGCAAGCTGTGAATCGGCAAAACTTTTTTCCCCAATCCTGTCGAGTGCGGTTGCGTAATAACCGTATTCGTAAATTCCAAATAAGTTGGTCGGTAATTCTTTAAATAGGTGTACTACATCTTCGGGATTTGTACCAGTTACAAGCAATACCATCGCAATGTTTAACGAACAATAATCCTTTATTAAATCATTATTAGTGTTATTATGAATGTTATTGAGTAAAGTTTTAGCCGAATCATAGTCTTTATTGTTAATATGACAAATAGCTAAGCTCAATTCAGCAAATTCCGCATAATCGGGATTATCAAGTTCTTTAAAATGTCTAATGGCTTCTTGAAAACATTCATTTACGGCCTGGTCATTGTTGGACTTATTGAAAATATCTCCTTTAGTCCTAAATATAAGACCAGCATAGAGATGGTCACCAAGCACAAGAGCGTCTTTCTCGGCTTTTTCCAAAGAAACAATAGCAGTTGTGTATTCTCCAGCGTTATCCAGGGCTAGACCTTTATAATAATGAGCCATCATTCTGTGACGAAGGTCATTTTTGTCAGAGTAGTATTCCACTGCGGCCCATAACAGAGAATCAGGTGTTATTTCCACATTAATCTTATTAAAGACTGCAGTCTTTAATAATGCATAACGAGCCATCTCATCACTTGTCTTAAGTTCATCAGAACCAATGGATTCAAGAATGGCAAGGCTGCTATCAGGTTTAATATGAAGCAACGACTCTGCTGAGTCCAGTTTCTTCCTAATGACAGGATTGCAACCAGTTAAAATCAATGTATAAAGAAGGATGGAGAATAGTAAGAGTCGTTTCACGATACTACTTTTTCCAAAATTAACTATTAATGGCAAGTTTTACATAATTCAGATAGATAATGTTACCAAACAGTCTGGTAAAGTGTCTGAAAATAAGGTACTTGTTTCAATGCAATTGTTACTTGGTTTACAAGCTTTTTTGCTTATGGCTTCTGAAATTTGTAATGCTAAATCTAAAACATAAACAAAATGAAATCGTTTATTCAAATTGTATTGTGCCTTTTTATTCCTGTTGGCTTTATTGTGTTACAGAGCAGCAGCGTGGCGCTTTCAAGTAAAGATGAAATTGTTATTCCTATTCGTAAGAAACCAGTATCTCTTCCTGGTTCTCCTCAAATGCCCGTGTATAATCCTTTTTATGCCGAACTTGAGAGTGGATATGTTCTTCTGGGGAGTTTTTCATCTTGCGGCATTGTAGATGTCAGCCTCACTTCTACTGCAGGTGACGATTATTCGACTGTATTTGATACAGCCAACGGTTCTATCATTATCCCGATCTCTGGCTACACTGGAGATTATGTACTACTTATCACAACATCCTCTGGAACTGAATACATTGGCGAGTTCAGTATTTGAGCATTCAATAATCATTTGTAAACATGTAAATAATACTATTATTATGAAAAGATTATCATTATTCATCATGTTGTCTGCGGCCGTGCTGCTGACCGCTTGTAAGGGAATCGATAATGTCGGTCCAGATGTGGAGACAGTTGCTGCCAAACAGAAGACATCAACAATAATCCGCGATGTCAATGTATCTCAAAACGAAGCTATAGAAATTGCGAACAGGTTCGTCCGTTCCAATGATGACAGTGGAATGCTTCCAACCAAGAGCGCATTCTCGAGCACGAAGATGATTCGTTCGACAGAGACTGTCAGTGAAGATGGACAGAATCTAATGTACGTTTTCAATTATCAAGGCGGTGGATTTGTTATCGTCGGTTCTACGAGAAATTATTATCCGATTCTTGCATATTCAGATGAAGGTTCTTTCGTCCTCCAGGATGATATGGGACCTGTCGACGTGTGGCTTGATGAAACAAAAGTAAGCATAAAGAACAGTAACTCGCTTGACAATGATACGAAATCGCAGATGCAGAATCTTTGGGCAAGATATGACGGCACATTCGTCGATCCTGCACAGGAACTTCTATCCGTCCGCAGACCCCAGACTCGCAGCACTGGAGAAGATGCTTGCTGGGATAGGATCGATTCTCTACAAGCAGAGCATGGCATAGATGGCTGGACATATCTTCCGTTGGCATTTGTCGAAGATATATTCACAAATCTGAATTTACATAGCTACTATGACGATATATGTTACTCCGCATTTCAGAATAATTCAGCGCTGAATGAGACGGTAATAGGTTATAGGACACCAGCAGTAGTTCAGGTAGGTCCACTTCTAGCCACAAAATGGCATCAGTATTCGCCGTTCAATGATTTGTGCCCATATCCGTCTCCTGCAGGATGTGGCGTGATTGCGGCAGCACAAGTAATAAGGTATCATGAAGAACCCGATACACTTACATGGAATGGAGTAGCCCTTCCTTGGATTGATATACCGATTTCTCCTGATACAATACCAAATAAAATACCACAATTTATAAGGCGCTTGGGTCAGGCATTTGGGGCTGAATATGGGTATTGGGAAACTTCCACATCTCTTCTGAATATATTTCAAGGATTACGCTCTCTCGGATATTGGATTGATTATGATGAAGACAACATTGAAGCAGGCTACCGGGATGCTGTGTTTTATGACCACAATCCAGTTATAATGTATGGCTGGGATAGTAATGCTTCTGATGCCGGTGGTTTTGCCTGGGTGTGTGATGGGGTCCGTCAAGCATGGTACTACGCAATACAATTTTATACTGAAAATCAACCCTATGGGACAGGTGAATTTACTCAGGGCATGTATTCGTATGATAATCCCGGTCAGTTGGGTAATCTTTATGGTACTCCATCATATACATATCACATGAATTGGGGATTGACTAACACATCATACAACGGATGGTATACTTCAAATCAAACTTTTGGTGAGCCGATTAACTATAACTACAAAAGAAAAAATATGGTTCCTTATCTGCTTTAGATAGACCTTACACCACACTTCATATTATACGGACACAATAAAAAGTTATCAAAACAAAGCAGTAATACAGAGTTTCTTGTGTTATATTTATATACTATTCCCCAATACCTTGATTATAACAGATATTTATAATGAAGAAGATCTGCATATTCTTAGCTTTGGTGACTGTGCTGACATCCTGCGTGAAGGACGTTGTGTTAGAAGCTCAAGAAGATCCATTCCTTGCGGTGTTCTGTGTCCTCAAGAACGAACCGGTCCAGGAATTGAAACTTTCCTATACGAAAAGTGTGACAATGGACGAGGCGCCCAGAGTCACAGAGGCGACCGCAGTGCTCACGGACTTGACAGAGGGCCGTGAGGCTGGTCGCTTCGTGCAGGTCGCTGACAGCCTGTGGCAGCTGGAGTATTCTGCGATTCCTACTCACAGCTATCGCTTGGAGATTACAGTACCTGGACTTGAGCCCGTCTGGGCTGAGCAGACAATGCCGGCTGAGCCGGCGGTGGAGACTGTAGATGTAAACAGCCTTACGGCTCAGGATGTCCCCTGGCTGGGAACTCTTGATCCAGAAAGTTTAATCCCCTGGGCAGATGATATCTATTTCGATCCTGCGTGGCCACCTGAAACAAGAGGATTCTTCTATCGTTTGTCCTCGCCAAGCACTATCTGGGTTTATTCTGGTCTCTGGATATCTGGACAATTTGCTTTAGGAACGAGTCTCTGTACAGATTATCCCGATATCGACGGCATCAATCAGACTGGAACAAAATGGGAGGGGAGAAAAATAAAAGAGGAGGATTGGGAGAAAGACATGAAGGGGCTCGCGTTTCATATTACTTATTTTTCGGATGTCCCTTTATATCGCGACTTTATCCGCTTCCAGAAGAAAGATGTCAGGTCTCAGTCCTATTTTACAGTGGACTTTCTGACGAACGATAATGACACGGGAAGGCGACTGTATTTTGCTGCTTTGTCGGATGACTATGACCGCTACTTGCTGGATGCCTACCAGCAATATTATGCAGAGCAGAGTGACGATTTGTCCACAATATATCTCAGAGATAATTTGTACGGCAACATACACGGAGGCGTAGGAATCTTCGGCGCTGCCACTGAAGTCGAAATGCCGTATAGGCGAGTCGAATTTTCTGGTATTGTTTGGAGAAACGGAATACCAGGATTGCTGGGGTAAATTTATAAAAAGTATAAGAATGAAACGGACTACAATATTTCTGCTTCTTCTCGCCTCTGTGACCTGCGCCGCCCAGCAGCCCGCCTGGCTGGATACGCTTGATGCGGCCGTGAAGACTGATTCCCGTCGCATCGAACAGCGACTCGGCCATCTTCAGACAGGAATAGAAGGGATACGGGCCATTGTGTCACCAGTAGGAGAGGGCGACCCGATTCGCTGGGTGCAGAGCCTGCCCGGAGTGACTACCGGAGCGGACGGTACTACTGCGATGTACGTGCGCGGCGGCAGTGCGGGCAACAACCTCTTCTCGCTGGACGGAGTGCCGGTCTATGGCTACTCGCACATCCTCGGCCTGACGACTCTCATTCCCACATCAGTGACAGAGAGCGCAGAACTGAGCAAGGGCGGTTTCAACGGTGACGAGAGCAATTTCACCGCCTCGCACCTGAAAGTCGTCACGAGACAGCCTTCACAGAGCAGGAGATGGAGCGCCGGCCTGAACAACTTCCTGCTCAGCGCCGGAGCTGAAGGTCCCGTCGGCAGCAGGGTGAGCTATATGTTCTCGGCCAGGATATCGCCGCTGGCGCTGGAGTACAGGGCGGTGAAAAACAAACTGCCGCGGATGCTCGGCGGTCTGTCGAACTTCGGAGCCTTCGTCGGGGATGTCTATGGCAAGATAAATGTCAATATCAGCGACATCAGCTATGTGTCGGCATCGGCCCTTGCCAGTCAGGACCATTACCGTTTCGATATGACAAACGCCTCCCACGAAACAATGGGCTGGAACAATGTCCTCGGCATCCTCCAATACCACAGAAACGGCGACAATACGCGGCTGGATGTGACCGCTTCATACAACAAGTACGGCAGCCTCCAGCAGCAGGAGAAAAGGTACCACAGCGTCTGGAACGAGCTTTCGCTGAGCGCGGGCCTGACGGAGTATGGCCTGCAGACCAAATTGCAGCACTCGTGGGACAGTCCGTTCGCACTCGACGAAGGCCTGACGCTGCGCTATGCGCAGTTCTCGCCCGGACAGGTGGGAGAAATGACGAAAAGGACCGATGTGATCCTTGCCACTCCCTGGGTGCAGGCAATGTACAGCATTCCGGAGATTCTTTCGCTCAAGGCTGTACTGCGTGGGAATTACTATCACAGCCAGAATATGGCGCAGACTGCGGAAAAAAGTGGCAGCGGACGCATCGATCCCGAGTTCAGCCTTGCCGCCAAGTGGAACATCATCCCGCAGCTCGCTTTCGAGGCTACATTCGACCATCTGGTGCAGTACTACCATACGCTTGAAGGAATGCCAGTCGGCTGGTCGCTGGACTTGATAGTGCCGACGGTCGGGAACGTGCTTCCGGAGAAGTCGCTGCAGGGCGGTGCCGGCCTTTCAGGCCATTTCGGCAGCCACAGCCTTTCAGTAGGAGGTTTCTACAAGCTGATGAACAATCTCGTCTACTACAAGTATTCTCAGGAACTGTTCAGCGGCGGCCTGGCTGGCTGGGCCCAGCACGTCGAGCTGGGAGACGGCCGTTCATACGGACTTGAAACGCTCTATGAATATCAGCAGGGGGACTGGTATGGAAGGGCGTCATACACACTCTCAAAGACCACCCGCGAGAATTTCCCGTCTTTCTATGACGGAGCTCCCTTCCACGCGCGTTTCGACCGCAGGCATATGCTCAACGCCACGCTTCAGTGGAGAGGCTTCTCGGCCACTATGATTCTGCAGAGCGGTCACTGGGAGAACGGTGAGGCGGTGACCTACATTGCTTACTATTTTGACAAAAGTTTCACGACGAAATACTATTCCGGAGTCAACAACTACCATATGCCGACGGTGTTCCGCCTGGACCTGGGCTGGCAGAAGACCTTCAACTTAGGCCGCACCGAGAACACTGTCAACGTGGGTGTCTGCAACGTGACCAACCACTTCAACCCCTTCATGCTGTACTTTGACGCTGACACCGAATCCTGGAAAGAAATCGCCCTGATGCCCATCCTCCCCAACTTCAGCTGGCGGGTGACGTTCTAATGCGGATTACGGCCACCGGGTCTGGCCGTTGCCGGTAATCTGATATTTATAGGTGGTGAGCTCGGGAAGGGCCATCGGGCCGCGGGCGTGGAGCTTCTGGGTGCTGATGCCGATTTCCGCGCCGAAGCCGAACTGCGCTCCGTCGGTGAAGGCCGTGGAGACGTTGGCATAGACGCAGGCTGCGTCGACCTTGCGGAGGAAAGTCTCTTTCGCGGCTTCATCTTCGGTGACAATGGATTCGCTGTGTTTCGAACCGTATGTCGCTATATGCTCCAGAGCCTGCCCGAGGGAATCCACGGTGCGGATGCTCATCGCATACGCCAGGAACTCCTTGCCGAAATGCTCGGGCTGCGCGTGCTGAAGCAGCGCTGCGGGATAGTGCCCGTCGAGTGCGGCGAATGCCCTCTCGTCGGCGTAGATGATGACATCCTTTTCAGACAGTTTTGCACAAAGCTCCGGCAGGTCTGCCAGCCTTGACGAGTGGACCAGCAGGCTGTCGAGCGCATTGCATACGCTCACGCGGCGGGTCTTGGCGTTGAAGACGATGTCGCGGCCTTTTGCCAGGTCTCCGGCAGCGTCGAAATAGGTGTGGCAGACTCCGGCGCCCGTCTCGATGACGGGCACCTTCGAGTTCTCCCTGACATACTGTATAAGTGAAGAACTTCCGCGGGGGATGATGATGTCCACGTAGTCGTGCGCGTCAAGAAGTTCTGCGGTGGCTTCGCGGCTTGAGGGCAGCAGGGTGCAGATGCTTCTGTCCAGCCCGTTGCTTTCCAGAACCTTATGGATGACGGAAACTATCGCCTCGTTGGAATTGGCCGCGTCGCTGCCGCCCTTGAGCACAGTGACGTTGCCCGACTTGATGCAGAGCGAGAATACGTCGCTGGTGACATTGGGCCTGGCTTCGTAGATGACGCCCACCACTCCGATGGGTACGCTCACCTTGCTGATGGTCATTCCGTTGGGGCGGGTGGCTGACGACAGCACCTTGCCGAGCGGGCTCTCCAGCTTCGCCACGTTGGCCATATCGGCGGCCTGAGAGGCAATCCTGTCGGCAGTGAGTTTCAGCCTGTCATACTTGAAGTTGGAAGGATCCATCTTCTCAAGGTCCAGGGCGTTCCGGCTGAGGATGAAGTCAGTCTCGGCCACGAGGGCCTCGCTGAGGTCTGTCAGCACCTTGCTGACGGTTGCGTCGTCTATGTCGCACATACAGCCTGCAGCTTTCGCAGCCGCGGCAAGCATATTCTTTACTTCGCTCATATTATCGCTTGGTTTTGAAACGTGAATAGGGGACGTCTTCGCTGCCGTGAAGGATGTCGGTCAGTATGTCGTCCCTCTTGCCGTTGGCGATGACGACCTCGATGCCCTGCGACGCAATCTTCCTTGCTACGCTGAACTTGGTCTTCATTCCGCCGCGGCCGTTGGTGGATTTCTTCTCGCCTATGTATTCCAGTATTGAGTCGTCAGTCGGGTCGATCTCCCGTATCAGCCTGCTGGCCGGGTCTGCGGGGTCGCCGGTGAACACTCCGTCCACATTGCTCAGGATGAAGAGGGCGTCGACACCCATCATCGAAGCTATCAGGCTGGCCAGTTCGTCGTTGTCTGTGAACATCAGCTCCTGGATCGCTACCGTGTCGTTCTCGTTCACGATGGGGATGATGCCGGCATCCAGCATTACCTGCATACAGTTTTTCTGGTTGAGGTAGCTGGTCTTATCTGTGAAATGGTCCTTGGTCGTGAGCACCTGCCCGCAGTTGAAGCCCTGCTCCCTGAAGAACTGGTAGTAGTTGTGCATCAGGCGGGCCTGGCCTACGGATGAAAACAGCTGGCGCTGCGAAACGTCGTCCAGCTCGTGGTCCACCTTGATTTCGCTGCGGCCGCTGGCTACGGCACCCGAGGTGATGACAATTACCTTGTATCCTTCGCGGCGAAGGTCGCTGATCTGGTCGACAAGGGCAGAGAGCCTGGTGATATCCAGCCTTCCGTCGGAGCGTGTGAGCACGTTGCTGCCTATCTTTATGGCAAGGAGTCTGTCCATCTGGAATGTATTAACAGGGCAAAAGTAGGAAATAACCGATTAATTTTAGTTAATTCGCACTATGATTTACGAAGAACTTCAGCCGGAACAATACGAAGACATAGCCTCGCGCATACTCTACGAGGATAACCACGTGCTTGTGATCAACAAGAAGGTGGGCGAGATAGTCCAGGGCGACAAGACGGGCGACGAGGCCCTGAGCGAGACCCTGAAGCGTTTCATCGCGCAGCGCGACGGCAAGCCCGGCCACGTCTTTATGGGAGTTCCCCACCGTCTGGACCGTCCTGTCAGCGGCGTAGCCCTTTTCGCGAAGACCAGCAAGAGCCTCGAAAGGATGAACGAGGCCTTCCGCGATGGAAGCGTCCACAAGACCTACTGGGCACTGACCTGCGCTGCTCCGAAGCCTGCCGAAGGAGAGCTGAAGCACTGGCTGGTGCGCAACGAAAAGCAGAACAAGTCATATGCGAGCCTCCAGCAGAAGCCCGATTCAAAAGAGGCGAGGCTGCGCTACAAGTTGCTGAAGTCGTTCGACCGCTATCATCTTGTGGAAGTGGAGCTTCTCACCGGGCGGCATCATCAGATCCGCTGCCAGCTGTCGGCCATAGGCTGCTGCATCAAGGGTGATCTTAAATATGGGGCTCCGCGCTCCAACAAGGATGGCGGAATATGCCTGCACGCGCGCAGCATAAACTTCACCCATCCTACGCGGAAGGAAGAAATCACGGTGACGGCTCCGGTGAGCTGGCCTCCGTTCCTCTAGTCGAAAATCACGGTCTTGTTGCGGAACACCAGGATCTTGCGGTCGATGTGCTTGCTGACTGCACGGGAGAGGACTATCTTCTCCAGGTCGCGTCCCTTGTTGACGAGGGTGTCCACGCTGTCCTTGTGGGTGATGCGTGCCACGTCCTGTTCGATGATGGGGCCTGCGTCAAGCTCTGCGTTGACATAGTGGCTGGTGGCGCCGATGATCTTGACGCCGCGCTCGTAGGCCTGGTGGTAGGGCTTGGCACCGATGAAGGCCGGGAGGAAGGAGTGATGGATGTTGATGATCTTGTTGGGATAGCGGGCTATCATCTCGTCGCTGATGACCTGCATATAGCGGGCGAGTACTATGAAGGTCACGCCGTTCTCTTCCAGCAGTTTCATCTCTGCGGCTTCCTGGGTGGCTTTGTTTTCCTTGGTTATTTCAAACACGTGGAACGGTATGCCGAACTGCTCCGCAACGGGCCTGAGGTCTTCGTGGTTGCTGATGATCAGGGGAATGTCGACGTTCCATTCTCCGGCTGAATATCTTGCCAGAATGTCATAGAGGCAGTGCGACATCTTCGAGACGAAGATGCACATACGGGGCTTCTGTCCGCTGAAGTACAGCCAGAATTCCATACCGTACTTGTTGGCATAGAGGGTCTGGAAATATTCCCCGATGCGGTCCTTGGGGATGAGGAATTTCTCAAGCTGCCACTCGATCCTCATAAAGAAGGCGTTGGCGCCGTGGTCAACGTGCTGGTCGAGGTTGACGATGTTTCCCTTGTTGACGGTGATGAAATTGGTGATTTCGGCTATGATGCCTGGCGTGTCCTGACAGTGGATCAGCAGAATGGCGTTGCCCTGGTTGTCCATATTCGTCTGAATCAGTTGTGTAACGAGCGGCAAAAATACCATTTTTTTCATAAAGCAAACTGCACTTCTGCCATTTTGTCGCACTGCCGCCAGTTGGCAAATAATTTGTTCTATCTTTGCGACACATAAAAAACGCATACTATGTCAAAGAAAAACAAACATATGGATCATAAAAAAGATGAAGAGCAGAAGGCTGCAGCAAGCCAGGAGGCTCCTCAGACGGAAGAAGTGAAGGAAGAAGCCGGACAGCAGGAAGAACCTGCCGAAGAGCAGCCTGCATCCAAGGCGGTTGAAGAGCTGCAGGGCAAGCTTGCAGAGTCTAACGACAGATATCTGCGTCTGGCAGCAGAGTTCGACAACTACCGCCGCCGTACGGCCAAGGAGCGTATGGACCTGATCGACCTCGCCAACGAGAAGCTGGTCAAGGATATGCTCCCGATCGTCGACGATTTCGAGAGAGCTCTTGCAGCGATGAAGGATTCTGATGACGCAGCATCTGCAAAGGAAGGCACCGAGCTGATCTACAACAAGCTGGTGGCATTCCTGAAGAAGAACGGCGTCAGCGAGATAGAAGCTGCCGGCAAGGAGTTCGACACTGATTTCCACGAGGCTGTGGCACAGTTCCCGGTGGAAGACGAGAAAAAGAAAAACACAGTTATAGACGTCACCCAGAAAGGTTATACTATGGGTGAGAAGGTCATCAGGTACGCCAAGGTTGTGATAGG
>JAEEGI010012561.1_pt1 | contig 18104 bp, 14 predicted proteins | sample 8958751 | NCBI WGS metagenome assembly JAEEGI01 (sample SAMN16246545, study PRJNA631951) | gut metagenome | biome: gut microbiome; feature: rumen; material: KS-attached | host: Bos | place: Iran: Karaj | collected 2018-10 | reverse complement strand
GATTAAAGGAATGTTCTCTCAGGATTATCTGGAAACAAACAGGTATAAAGGGTCTGATTGGGGACAGTTCTATATCTTTATACCGCCCAATGAAACCAACAAGGCACGGCAAGATACCATCAAGTTCTTGTTTGCCGTCAACAAAGACGTGCCCAATGAAAAGCGCTTCTGTGTGCCCGTTGTCATCAAGCAGAAGGCAGGACCTTTCAGCACTGCTAATTTGAAGAACCATATCCTAGGCAAATGGCACCACCATATCATCGGTACCAACGCCTTAACAGGCCAGCCGTATACAGAAAGCAATTATGATGTGGTATTCAATGCCGACGGCTCCTACAGGGAAGACCAGCACGAAGTTGGCATCAATAGAGACTATAAGTTTGAAGGATGGGAGGAAGGCACATATGAGATTACCAAGGTTGAAATTGACGATCAGAATTGCCTCAGAGTCTATTTGAAACAAAGCTATAAATATGGCCCAACCACAGCAACTGCTGGTTATTCTTCAGGAAGCAGGGAAACCTACTTTGTTGTCTATCCACACTTCATGATGTGGGCGACAGGTCGGTCGAGATATTATGATCGTGTAGTAGAATAAGATTACCTGTCCTTGACGCAGGTAGACTATAAATATATTATCAACAAAAAGCGTATGAAAAAAGTACTAATATTATTATTTACTGTGCTGGCATTACCCTCATTAGTGCTGGCGGCAGAGGTCAATGGCATCCGGGTTACCACAAACCAGAAGGATAATGCAGGCAAAGCCATTGTTTATGATTTCCTTTTCACTTCTGAGCCAAAGCTGACCTATCAGAACGTCTATAGTAATGGTGAGGTTACGGGTCAGGAAGTCGTAATTACTGGTAAGGACGTGAAAGGTCGTTTCGGACAAGACGAAATCATTCTGAGTCAGGGGACATTCGAAAGCGTTACTTTTGTCAATGTTGATCCTTCTGGTATAAAGGCTGTTCCTGTTGATAATAACGTGACCGTCAGGATGACCGGGAGTCACGGTATGGAGATCTGCGGGCTCGCAGAAGGTGAGGCTGTCAGTGTGTACACCATAGATGGCAAGCAGATTGCTTCAACGAAGGCTTTGGCTAACGGCAATGCCATCATTGCTCTTCCTGGAAGCGAAGCTGGAACTGTCTATATTGTGAAGACAGATGAGTTATCATTCAAGGTAAGGACTAGATAATTAAGGAGGAACAGATATGAAGACTAGAATATTATTACTTGCATCGGTCATGGGCCTCCAGTTGGCTGCTCATGCTCAGAAATACCAGATGGACGTGGAGGTCAAAGGCGGCCTGATAACCAGCTATCTGGTGAACGACCTTCAGGATGTAGTATGCAAGGACACGATGACTACCATCACCTTAAGTAATAAGGAGACGATAGCATATAATAACAAAGACCTGGCCTCATTGTCGTGGACCGAGTACAAGGGCAGTCAGAGTGAGGAGGAAGGTACATTCAAGCTCGACGTGAATCACAACGCCATCGTCACGCCAGACTACTCAGTGAAATTCTTCGCTGGCAGCATCCTCGACGATACACAACTCACAGTGAAGAAAGTCGACAATGCCCCCAGCATTATCGAGTCAGGAATTGACGAGATGATCGTCTATGATTTCACGCTCGACAAACCAGCCAACTTTGATGGCGTCGCCGAGATTCGTCTGCCCATGAAAGCAGAGGAGGGCGATATGGTCTTTGGTTCCTATTTCAACCCGGAACTCAATAAGTGGGACGGTATCGTCAACTATTATGATGAAGAAACCGGCGAGGTGGTCATTTCCACAAAGCATTTCTCAGAATTCGGCATATTCCATGTTACAAAGCAGAAGACGACACTAGCCAAACTACAACTTCTGAAGCAAGACCAGCTTATCAATTATATTGCCAATCCTCGCATGGGTTTGGCAAAGTCAGCACAACTCCTGAGGGAATTCACCTTCAGCGATAACCCTGATGCGGCTGCCCTTGAGGCTTTCTCTGGCCAATACTCTGATGTTTCTCAGCTCGGTCTCGATTTTGGCTATAACGCTATCAAGGCTCTTGGATTCGAGAGCACTATGCTCGACGGATTCGCCGAGGTCCTGGGATATGCAGGCGTTGCGTTGAGTGCCTATCAGATTGCAAGAAATGATTATCATGGCAATCAAGCCCAACTGGCAGGCAACACGATGAAGTTCACTCTCAACCAGTGTGTCTCAAAACTTGCCTCAGCCTGTTCGTCGTATACCATGTATGCCTGTCTGGCCAGTGTGGCCATCATGGATTATTCTATTAATAAATTCGCCACAACCGCTCATTCAGGTCGCAGGGATATGTATGTTAAGACTTACAACGCCTGGATGGATGCAAATTCGAAACATAATGGTGAGTGGGCAACTGAATTCAAGCCGTATTTCAGCGTGTTCGGCGAATATACCAGAAACGAGATTCATGATTTGATCGATAAACAAGTGACGGAGTGGTGTAACAAACCTTGGCATGACGATTTTTGCGCAGAGTATTTCTATAATGCAACAGGCGCGATATGGACCTACACGGGTGGTTTGAACGATGCCCTGTGTCAGGAACTGGCGAATAATAAGAAAAGGGAACTTTACGATGGCGATGTATCTCGGGCCGTTGAACGACTCAAGGCGGAACTCGCTCAGGAGTTGTACCCCAAAATGAGAGCCAAACTCGAAGACTATGCCTTTGAGCTGAACCGCGGATTCAGTCTGATTCTCGTGGATAGCAGCCTGATGGTGACGAAGGCGGATAAGTCGGCCTATGCAGGCTATACCGTGAGATTCAAGGACCACCCCAATCCAGAGTTCGACGGCATGCAATGGGAGACCGTCCTCGATGAGACCGGGTGGGGCGAGATAGGCAACCGTGTAGGCTTCTTGGCCTATTACAATCAAAAGGGCATCCTTGAAGTAGTGTCGCCAAAGAACGAGGTCGTCAAAGTCATTCATCTGAAAAACCTCAAGGCCGGCTATGTGGTCAATGGGTCTCGCAAGAACGTTGATAACTATATTAACATCGGACCTCCCGCAATTACGGCTGTTATAGCAAATGGCAGGGTTTACTGTTCATCACCTACTTACAGTGAAGGAGAAAAGTGCAGCTGGACTCCTCTTGTCACATCGGCAATGGTGGCTCCTGGTGCCATTAAGATGACTGTAGACGGGAGGAAGTTGCACGTTGACTGTTTACGGTTGTATGAGGATGAAAATGAGGATCTCCATGTCGGGACAGAAAAAGTGATTTCATTTGATATTGATGAACCTGATAGCATCATGACCGAAAAGGCAAAGATCATGAATCTTTTTGTCGACGCTACATTTACGTACCATTCAGGTAAAAAACTTAAGTATGAGGAGTTCACGAAATTAAACGTATCCTCAGATATTCCCATGCAGCCAGGAACACTTTATCGAAGTGACTCCGAGCTACTTGCCTACCTCGGAGGAAATTATGGCAAGACTTGGCGCATTACTCAGGCTGGAGGCTTGAAATTTTCGAATTATGAGCTTACAAGAAAAGACTATGAGTATAAATGGGATAGAGAAGCCCAACAAGACGTACTCGACCATGTTGATACCCATAACTTCACTCTGATTAACGATCCTGAGAATTACATGCAGATAATTATTTTGTTTAAATAAGGGAATTATACTATTATCATTATGAAGAAAACTCTAATTTTATTTGTGTTTGCTCTTGTGGCAGCAACGGGCTATGCCAAGGAAGGCATGTGTGATTTCCTCCATTTAGTAGATGGTATTTATTATCAGTATATCGATGGTGCAGCCTATGTGTCGCGTGGTGCCCACTACGGCTATGAGGATGAGATCATCTGGGAAAACAACAACTACTCTGGTAGTCTGGTCATTCCTGAGAAGGTAGGAGGTTATACTGTTGTGGGTATCTTGAAAGCAGCGTTCGACCGCTGTGTGGACCTGACTTCTATCACCTTCCCTTCTACTATCAAGAGCATTGGTGAAGAAGCTTTTTATGGGCTTTCTGGTCTGACGGAGCTTACCATCCCCGCCACGATAGAGAGCATCGGCGATGGTGCTTTCAAATACTCTGGCGTGAAGAAGCTTACCATTGCTGATAGCGAAAAGCCACTGAAGATGGGTAAGGGTGGCACAGGTAACGAGAGCATGTTCTCTTTTCAGAAGGTATCAGGTCTCGAAGAGATCTATATAGGTAGACCCATCGAGATTACCAGCGGAGACAAGGACCTGTTCTATAGCTGCAACATCAAAAAAGTGACCATTGGAAGCGCAGTCACTGAGATTACTGATGGTTGGTTCTCTGGGTGCACTCTACTTCAACAGTTCACAGCTACCGACAAGCTGAAGCGCATCGGATCTCGATGCTTCAAAAATTGCAAAGCCCTGGCAGACTTTACAGCCGATGGGCTTGAAGAAATAGGAAATGAGGCTTTTACACAATGCGAAAAGCTCAGTAAAATAACATTGTCACCTAAGCTTACCACCATTGGCGAGGATGCCTTTTACGGTACAAGTTCGCTGACGGAACTGACCATCCCTGCCAGTGTTACTGAGATTGGCAATAGTGCCTTTGTTTATTCCGGTCTGAAGAAGCTCACCTTTGCTGACGGTGATAATATACTGAATATGGGTGGTAAAGGTAGCGAAAGTATGTTTTCATATAAAAAAGTAGAATCTCTGGAGGAGGTATATATCGGTAGGAATATAAAGCTTACTTCTGGTGACGGAGATTTGTTCTATTCACATCGAGGATTAAAGCGGGTAACATTTGGCGATGCTTGTACGGAGGTGCCTGATGGATGGTTCTCACAGTGTACAGGATTGGAAAAAGCCAATCTCGGACGAAACATCACTCGTATTGGCAAAAGAGCCTTTAAGAATTGTGAGCAATTGATTTCTTGTTTAGGCTATAATAAAATAATATCTATCGATGACGAAGCTTTCGTCTCCTGCAAACTCATAACATATTGGGATTTAAGTAAATGGTCGGTGGAAACCATTGGTAAAGACGCATTTGATGGGAATGCAGCTTTGACCACACTCATACTTCCTGCCACGCTCAAGAGCATTGCTGACAATGCCTTCTATAGTTGCACTGCACTGAAGAGCATCACCTGTATGGCCGTCGTACCGCCTACCTGTGGCCAGAAAGTGTTCCGCTATCTTGACACCAAACAGTGTAATCTCTACGTGCCTGAAGGCTGTGTGGATGCCTACAAGGCCGCAGATACTTGGAAGGAATTCTTCAACATCGAGACAAGTCTCAATAGTTTAGAGAACAAGGTGTCTGTTACTACTGATAGCTATTCCATCAATGGCCAGCGCACCAATAGCAACCATCGAGGTCTGACTATCCAGCGTACAAGCAACGGACAGACTCGTAAGGTCATCACCAAGTAAATGTGGCCATCAAACGGATTGCAATATATTTTATGAATCAATAATATATAGAAGGCACGGAAGTTCTAGGAACCTCCGTGCCCATTTTTTGAAGGAAAATGACTAACAAAACGCGTTTTGTGAGTCGAAAGTGTTGAATTGTGAGTTGATGTTTCGTTTTTTTTCTTATATTTGCACCATAAATATTCTCGTCAGCAGGAGTTTACCTTTATTGCTGCGAAGGACACGGCAGTATTGACGGTTCGTCAGAAGGCACTAACCGGCTCTGACGGTGGAAGTGTTAACAATTCAACGAACGTTCCATCCGATCAGCCTGCTTTCTCAAGACACACTACAAGGTAATTTGTACCCAGAAAGTTATTTTATGTTTCACTTAATACAATTAAAGCGTATGAAAAGACCTAAAAAATTAAGTTTGGCAATCTTTGCAGCCTTTGTCATGACCCTGTTTGCACAGCCCGTGCAGGCGCAGAGCAGAGTAGACGAGTTTGGCATTTTCGACCACATGTCGGTGGGCCTGACTCTGGGAACCACGGGCGTTGGTTTAGACCTCGCAGCCCCAGTGACTGACTATCTGCAGGTGCGTGCAGGATACAACTTCTTCTCTGGATTTAAGTATTCAGAGAATGTGGATTACCGTGCCAAGGGTAAACCCAAAAGAGGCAAGACAAAGGCCGAGGGTACTAACTACATGGGCACAGGCCACCTGCTGCTTGACGTGTATCCCTTCCCTGCCTACACCTTCCACGTTACAACAGGATTCTACCTCGGCACCGATGAGGTCGTGAAGCTGGAGAACACCATCCCCGTAAAGGACTTCGATCCAGGCGAGGGTATCGTGATCGGCGACCACATCGTGGGCTTCGACAGTGACGGTTATGCCCACGGCTCCATCAAGGTCAATAAATTCCGTCCTTATGTGGGCATCGGCTTCGGACGTAGTGTTCCTCGCAGGCGCTTTGGTGTGAGTGGTGACTTCGGCGTGCAGTTCTGGGGTAAGCCCAAAGTGTATGAGAAGCAGACGGGCATGGACCTGGAAGTGAAGAAAGAGGATCTGGGCGACGAAAGCAACAAGTATTACGATGTGATCTCTAAGTTCCCCGTATGGCCTGTGCTCACGCTCCGTCTCACTTATCGTATTTTTTGATTGAACATTGAACATTGAAGATTATGAAGAAGATATGGATGATAATGGCCATAGTGGCCACAGCTTTGTTCGTTATTACTGCATGCGACAAGAAAGATGACGACGACAGTGGTGGGGGTAAAGAGGAAAGTGGTGTTGTGACGCTCACGGCGCCTCCCTATAAGGATGTGGCGAGAATCCTGAATATTACTCAGGACAACGCCGAGGGTATCAAGCAGTTGCGCATGATGGAAAGCGGTGCCTATATGATTACCCGTGCAGACGGTACACAGTCGGCTCGTGCCACACGTGCCGGCCTGGGTGATCTCCTCTATGAGTTTGGCAAGTTTACATATAGCGATGGCAAATATGTGTTCGATAATGGGATGACCATCTCTTTCGAGCAGTCAGGACAGAACGTAGAGGTTACCATCACGTGGAAGAACGGTACGTCTATCAAGACTACAGGAACCATTGACAGCTCGGGCGCCGTGACTGCAGGCGTTTTCACCGATAACCTATGCAGTCGTCCGTGGAAAATCGATCGCGTCATTGTCAGTGCCGTTTTCCAAGGGAAGACACTTGGCAGGGAGTTCAAAGGCCCCGTTGATCTGGCAGAGGTCAAGGCGTGGTATGAGGATAGTTTCGGAAAGCTCAAGGATCAGTTTGATGCCAACACGATCATTGAGGGCATCTATTTCGATTCTAAAGGCTTGTTTGCCATCAACTACCAGAACCGCAAGGACGATGTTGCTGTATGGCGTTGGACAAACATGGACAAGGGCGATCTGGTTTACAACTGGAACGACAAGCTGAACGCCATCTCGCTGTTTACGGGTAATGCCTCGGTAGAGTTCACAAAGACGCCTGAGAGTTGTAAACTGATACTCAAAGGTAATGTGAATAGCATTGACTTCGAGTTTACATTCTACATGAAGTGATGACAGTCTAGGGAGCGGCAGCCATGTCGCTCCCTATTCTTTGTTTTGATTGGCTTGCTCCATGTCTTGGCGGCTGCGTGACTTGGTGACAAGCCAGACACCAGTGAATACCAGGATGACAGCGAGGGCATGGGAGGGCTTCAGGATACCGAGACCTGTCAAGACAGAGACGATGACAGAGACGATGGGCTGGACATAGTTATAGACTGACACCACCGTTGGGCGCAGTGTCTTCTGTCCGATCATCGTCAGGATATAGCCCAGATAGGTGCCGCAGACTACCACATATACAGCCTCCCACCACGTTGAAGCTGGTATCGGCTTGCTGACCACCTCTTGCACATGACCGAAGGTGAATGGGATGACCAAGAGTGTGGCCCAGAAGAACATCCACTTGTTGGTTGTGAAGACCGAATAGCGTCTTATCAACGGATTGAACAGCGACAGGTAGAGTGCGAATGAGAACTGCGCTCCCAGACAGAGCAAGTCGCCTCGGATGTCACCCACCTTGTCGGAAGTAGCAGCAGCAGAGGTGAGTATCAGGATCAGTGCACCGCTGCAACCCATCAGCACACCTAAGGCTTTCTTACCTGTAATCGGCTCTTTTAGAATCAGGGCCGCGAGAATCATGGCGAAGATGGGCATCGAGGTGGTGACAATCGATGCATTGATGGGCGAGGTGATGCTCAGACCGATGGTATAGCAGCACTGATTGGTGACCAGTCCGAAGATGGCAGCGCCAATATACCTCAGTTTGTCTTTCATCGGTACCTGCTCTTTCTTCACGAAGAGCGATGTCAGCCAGAAGAGGATACAACCTCCCAATACACGGAACGACACCATCGTCAGGCCATCCAGTCCATTGGTCATCGCATCCTTGCCTAAAGGTGCCATCAGACCCCAGAAGGCACAGGCGCCAAACATCGAGAGATGGGCTATAAGAGCTTTGCTATTTTTCATTATTGTTTGTTTTGGGCTGCAAAATTACAAATAATTCTCTTTAATCTCGCAGAAAAGTAGTAATTTTGCAGCAAATTACGAAATAGGATGTACGATATTGCTAAGATAAGGGAGGATTTTCCCATTCTGTCACGAGAGGTGTATCAAAAACCGCTGGTATATCTCGATAATGCTGCAACGACGCAGAAGCCGCTGTGTGTGCTGGATGCGATGAGGGATGAGTATCTCAACGTGAATGCCAATGTGCATCGTGGGGTGCACTATCTGAGCCAGCAGGCGACGGATCTGCATGAAGCGGCACGAGAGAAGGTGCGCGAGTTTATCAATGCCTCGAAGATCGAGGAGATTGTGTTTACACGAGGTACGACAGAGGCGATTAATCTCGTGGCTTCGTCGTTCTGCGAAAGTCAGATGAAGAAAGGCGACGAGGTGATTGTCACAGAGATGGAGCATCACTCGAACATCGTCAGTTGGCAGTTGCAGGCGATGAAACGGGGGATTGTGGTGAAACACTTGGCTATTAACGATGAAGGAACATTGCTTATTGATCAGCTGGAGTCACTTATTTCTGAGCGGACAAAGATCATCAGTGTGGCACATGTCAGCAATGTCTTAGGCACAGTGAATCCTGTGGAGGATATTATTAAGCTCGCTCATGCGCATGGCATTCCTGTCTTGGTGGATGGTGCCCAGAGTGCGCCTCATTTCAAGGTCGACGTGCAGGCGATGGATTGCGATTTCTTCGCTTTTAGTGGTCATAAGATGTACGGACCTACGGGTATTGGTGTGCTTTATGGCAAAGAGGAATGGTTGGAGAAACTGCCTCCCTATCAGGGTGGTGGTGAGATGATCGACAAGGTGACATGGGAGAAGACCACCTTTGAGCGCCTGCCGTTTAAGTTCGAGGCTGGCACGCCGGATTATGTCGCTACACACGGTCTTGCTAAGGCAATCGACTATATCTCAGTTCTTGGTTTTGAGGCCATCCAGCAGCATGAGGAGGAACTCACCCGCTATTGTATGGAGCAACTGATGACCATTGAGGGCATGAAGATCTACGGGCCAGACTTAGTGCTGGGGTCAGGCCCCGGCACTAAAAAAGATGCTGTGGTGAGCTTCAACGTGGGAGATATACATCATTTGGATATGGGCACTTTGCTCGATCGTCTGGGCATCGCTGTCAGGACGGGCCATCATTGCGCTCAGCCGCTGATGGACAGACTGGGTATCTCAGGCACGGTGAGAGCCTCGTTTGCGCTTTATAATACGAAAGAAGAGGTTGACGTTCTCGTGGCAGGTATCCGCAGAGTCAGTCAGATGTTTTAATGTTCAATTTTCAATGTTGAAAAGTCATTATTACGAGGGAAAGGTTGAGGCTGGTTGTGATGAGGCAGGACGCGGCTGTCTGGCTGGCAGTGTGTATGCAGCGGCTGTAATATTGCCAGAGGACTATCAGAACGAGCTGTTGAACGATTCGAAGCAGTTGACGGAGAAGAAACGTTATCAGTTGCGTGAGATCATTGAGCGTGATGCTATAGCCTGGGCTGTGGGAGTTGTCACACCTGAGGAGATTGACAAGATTAATATCCTCAACGCCTCCATCCTTGCGATGCATCGTGCCTTGGATCAGTTGAAGGTGCGTCCAGAGGCGATTATCGTCGATGGCAATCGCTTCAAGCCCTATCGATGTATGGTTGGCGGTGTCACCGCCAACATCCCCCATACCACCATTGTGAAGGGCGATGGCAAGTATCTCTCCATCGCTGCAGCCTCTATCCTGGCCAAGACCTATCGTGATGACTATATGAATCAGCTCGCAGAGGAGTTTCCCCAATACGACTGGCTCTCGAACAAAGGCTATCCCACGAAAAAACATCGCGAGGCCATCAGGCAGTTTGGCATCACACCCTACCATCGCAAGAGTTATAATCTGCTGGGAGATGGACAGTTGAGCTTAGAATTTGAACCATAAATTTGGTGGTCTCATTGAAAATGAGTACCTTTGCAGCCGCAAATTAGAAAGTACGTTTAAAGTTAGTAATAAGATTATGGCAAAGAAAGCATTATTGATGATTCTCGATGGATGGGGAATCGGTAAGCATGGTAAGGGTGACGTGATTTTCAATACCCCCACACCTTACCTCGATCTGTTAACAGCTACATCAGCTCACTCTCAGCTCCAGGCCTCTGGTGAGGACGTTGGTCTGCCCGATGGTCAGATGGGTAACTCTGAGGTGGGTCACCTGAATATCGGTGCAGGACGTATCGTGTATCAGGATCTTGTGAAGATCAACCGCGCTTGCAAGGACGGTTCTATCATGGAGAATCCTCAGGTGAAGGCTGCTTACACCTATGCCAAGGAGAACAACAAGAAGCTGCACCTGATGGGTCTGACCAGCGATGGTGGTGTACACTCAAGCCTTGACCATCTGTTCAAACTTATCGAGATCGGTAAGGCTTATGGCCTGAAGAATCAGGTGTTTGTACATTGCTATATGGACGGCCGCGACACCGATCCCAAGAGCGGTAAGGGCTTTATCCAGCAGGTGAGTGATGTCTGCGCTGCTAATGATGCTGCGATTGCAAGTATCGTTGGCCGTTTCTATGCGATGGATCGCGATAAGCGCTGGGAGCGTGTGAAAGAGGGTTACGACCTGATTGTCAATGGTGTTGGTAAGCAGGCTACGGATATGGTACAGTCTATGCAGGAGTCATACGACGAGGGCGTGACCGATGAGTTCATCAAGCCTATCCACAATGCTTCTGTTAATGGTTGCATCGAAGAGGGAGATGTCGTCATCTTCATCAACTTCCGTAACGACCGTGCCAAAGAGATGACCATTGCCCTGACACAGGAGGATATGCCCGAGCAGGGTATGAAGACCATCCCTGGCCTGCAGTACTATTGCATGACGCCATACGATGCGAACTTCAAGGGTGTGCACATCCTCTTCCCGAAGGAGAATGTTGAGGATACCTTAGGCGAATATCTCAGCAAGCAGGGTAAGAAGCAGCTGCATACCGCTGAGACAGAAAAGTACGCTCATGTCACCTTCTTCTTCAATGGTGGTCGTGAGGCTCCCTACGAGGGTGAGGATCGTATCCTGGTGCCCTCTCCGAAGGTGGCTACCTACGACTTGAAGCCTGAGATGAGTGCCTACGAGGTGAAGGACAAGCTCGTGGCTGCCATCAACGAGGCTAAGTACGACTTCATCGTGGTAAACTTCGCCAATGGTGATATGGTGGGTCATACGGGTATCTACAATGCTATTGCCAAGGCCGTTTGGGCTGTGGATAATTGCGTTCGTGAGGTGATCGAGGCTGCTAAGGCCAACGACTACGAGGCTATCATTATTGCCGACCACGGTAATGCCGACAATGCAATCAACCCCGATGGTACGCCTAACACAGCTCACTCACTCAACCCTGTGCCGTTCATCTATGTGACGAACAATAATTCGGCTACTGTGAAGGACGGTCGTCTGGCTGACGTGGCTCCCTCTATCCTCCACATCATGGGTCTTGAGCAGCCTTCAGACATGACGGGTGAGAATCTGATTTCAGATAATAAATAATGAATGTTCAGATAGAACAAAGCTGGAAGCAGCATTTGAGTGGTGAGTTCGAGAAACCGTATTTTCTCGGGCTCACCACTGCTGTTAGACAGGAGTATATGCAAACAACGTGCTATCCTCCAGGCAAACTGATATTCAATGCCTTCAACCTTTGTCCGTTTGACAAGGTGAAGGTGGTGATTATCGGCCAGGATCCCTATCACGAGCCAGGGCAGGCGCATGGACTAAGCTTCTCTGTGCAGGATGGCGTGATGTTTCCTCCTTCATTGCAGAATATTTTCAAGGAGATACAGGCCGATCTTGGTACTCCCATCCCGACGTCAGGCAATCTGACGCGCTGGGCAGAGCAGGGAGTATTGTTGTTGAATGCCTCACTGACGGTTCGTGCCCATCAGGCAAATAGTCATTCTACGCTTGGCTGGCAGAAGTTTACGGACGCCGCCATACAGGCTTTGGCGAAACAGCGCGAACATATAGTTTATATGCTTTGGGGCGGCTATGCCCGTTCGAAGGCCTATATGATTGATAAGAGTCGCAACCTCGTGCTTGAGAGCGTTCATCCCTCGCCTCTCAGTGCCAATCGTGGTGGTTGGTTCGGTCAGCATCAGTTCTCCCGTTGCAATGCCTATCTGGAGCAGAACGGCCAGACTCCGATTCTATGGTAATCATAACTCTTAATTCTTAGTTATTAATTGGAAAAGCTTCCTCCTATTATTCAAGTTGGCGATGTTCTGCTCTCGTCAGAGATTCTTACGGAGAAGTTCTGCTGCGACCTGAGCGCTTGCAAGGGTCAGTGCTGTGTTGAAGGTGATGCAGGTGCCCCCGTAACCCTCGATGAAATCGCGGAAATAGAGGATTGTGTCTATGAGGTGTGGAGTGATCTCTCAGCCTCTGCACAGGCTATCATCGACAAACAGGGAGTGGCCTATACGGATCAGGAGGGTGATCTGGTGACAAGCATTGTTGGAGGCAAAGACTGTGTCTTCACCTTTCAGGCAGTGATACAGGGGGACGGTTCTTTTGTTACATCGCGCGATGTAACAAAAGAACCGTCCCCCTGTATCACTCTTTGTGCTTTAGAAAAGGCTTACCGAGCAGGAAAGACCCGATTCTGCAAGCCTGTTAGTTGTGCGCTTTATCCCATCCGCGAGAAACGATTGGGTGGCGGCCTCGTTGGCCTGAACTACAATCGTTGGGATGTCTGTAAAATGGCCATCACGAAAGGTGTTGAGGAGAATATGCCGTTGTATCAGTTTCTCCGCGACCCACTCATCCGTCGCTTTGGTGAAGACTGGTATCAGGAGTTGCTTGATACCGTCGCTGAACTGAAGGCTCAGAATTACCTCTAAACTTAGTGCCGGGGCCAGGCCCCAGTACTAAGTTTTACCATGTTTTGACGTTCTGAGTCTGGCCAGCCTTTAACTTGACGGTCTTCTGCTGGTCATTATATAATAAGGTGACGGTGCTGTTATATCTGGACTTAATCTGGCAGTTACGCACCTTACCGCCTTTCCATTCAAATGACACTTCGAAGCCCCCGCGGGCACAGAGACCGCTAACGGCTCCGTCTTTCCATTGCTCAGGTAGTGCAGGCAACAGCTCTATCTTACCTTCACCGCTCTGCATCAGCATCTCGCAGACGCCAGCCGTACCACCGAAGTTACCGTCGATCTGGAAAGGTGGGTGTGCATCGAAGAGGTTGGGGTAGGTGCCTCCACTCCGGCGACGGTCAGGACCACGGTACTTATCTGGCGATACATACGTCAGCAGTTTCTGATAGATATGATAAGCCTGTTCCGGCTTGTGCAGACGAGCCCAAAGGTTGATGCGCCAGCCTGTGCTCCAGCCTGTGGTCTTGTCGCCTTTGATCTCTAACGACTTCTCAGCTGCTTTCTGTAGTGTGGCATCTGTCAGATGATTGCCAGGATAGAGTCCAATGAGGTGACTCTGGTGACGATGTTGGAAATCCCAGTCATCCCAGTCGTAGTACCACTCGTTGATATCGCCCATGTGGCCGATGGTATAAGGATGCAGACGGGCAAGGGCTTTTTCCATTTCCTTGTTTTTCTCGCCGAGGATCTTACCTGCAGCAATGGTATTGATGAAGAGTTCACGGATAATCGCCATATCGGCTGTACCACCATAGCAGGTCATGCCGTGATAGCCTTTGTCTGTCTTGTATTCGTTCTCGGGTGAGGTACTGGGGGCAGTGATCAGTTCGCCAGGTGCTTTGGGATTCTCGATGAGCCAGCGCAGACAGAACTGTGCTGCACCCTTCATCAGCGGATAAGCCACCGTGCGTAGGTATTCTTTGTCCTGCGTGAACTGATAGCGCTCCCAAAGGGTATGAACGAGCCAGGCACCGCCTAAGTTCCAGTTCGCCCACTCCGGTTTCTCGTTTTTCTCGCCTACGGGATTGGTCATCGCCCAGATATCAGAATTATGACTCGAGCACCAGCCCTCTTGGATGCCATAATAGTTCTTGGCTGTGTATTGACCATTGGCAGCAAGTGCTTTTACGAAGCCGTCGAGGGGCTGTGCCATCTCTGCCATATTGGCCACAAAGGCTGGCCAGTAATTCTCTTCGAGGTTGATGTTGACGGTGTAGTTGCCTCGCCAGGGTGACCAGAGGTGAGGCGTCCAGAGCCCCTGCAGATTAGCCGGCACATTCTCAGTCCTCGAAGAGGAAATGAGCAGATAACGTCCGAACTGGAAATAGAGTTCTTCGAGGTAACGGCTCTGGCCTCCGCCGTCGGTGTAGGCTTTCAGCAGGGCGTCGGTGCTAATAATACTGGCCGAACTAGACGGACTAGATTGACTAGAAAGGCTAGAAGGATTAGATAGTCTGATTTTCACGCGGTCGTAGATGGCCTTATAGTCTGCGAGATGCCTTCCGTAGAACTCATCAAAGCTGAGGTTCTGTGTGTGCCAGATGTCGTTGGCGATAGTTTCCAGATAAGGAGCTCCCTCGTTGACAGGGTGCTTGTCAAAACCATTGAAGCTGGTCTCGTTGACGATATAGATAATTGCCTCCTTGGCGTTGGAGATGGTCAGCGAGGAGTCAGCAGCCGATACCTCTCCATCGGTCTTCACGTTGAGCATCGTACAGAAGTGGATGCTCTCCTGTGGATCGCCTGTGGCGTGACCCGTCATCGTGAGTTGGGTAGGGATGGCCTTCACTTTATGGGGCACCTGCGCCGTCAGAGCGATGCGACAGTTGATCTCACCCCGCAGTCGGATGGCGATAAGCTTATCAGGATTCGAGGCGAAGTATTCCCTGGTGATGGTGGCACCGTCACGCACATAACTGTCTCGGATGATGGCACTGTCGAGGTTGAGGCTGCGATGGTAGTTGCTGACCTCTCCCAGGCCTAAGTCCTTGATATGCAGTGTACCGAGCGGTTGGAAATGCTGCGAGTTAGGTCCCTGCACGTGCAACTGCAGGGAATCAGCCAGCGCATAGTCCTCATTGAAGAGTGCCTTACGGATGTCTGGTATCCACTTATGGGCATCGGCATCGAGGTTACGGTCCACGGGTTTGCCTGTCCAGAAAGTGATGTCGTTCAGGTAGATGATGTTGTCGTCAGTGCCACCATAGACGAGGGCTCCGAGTTTGCCATTACCTATCGGTAGCGATTCTTCAAAGTAGGTAGCTGGCTTGTCATACTGCAGCACCATCGGTGCTTGGGTGGTTTGTGCCGTTGCCGTCAGGCAAAAAAGGGCAGAAATGAGCAGATATTGCCTCATAATTATTGTTTTTTGGTTATTCGTTTGCAAAGATACAAATTATTTTGTATATTTGCAGCATAAAACCAAAAATTATAAAGTAATGCAACCCATAAAGACATTAAACGATATGGTTATCTTCCTCCAGCAGCGAGGAGATAAGAAGCGTGTAGCCGTTGTATGTGCCAACGATGCCAGTACCCGTTACGCCGTAGAGAAAGGTGTGGAAATGGGATTCATCGAACCCATTTATGTGGATGGCGATGACAAGGAAGAGTGTGCCCGCAGAGCAGTGGCATTGTGTAAGAATGGCGAAGCCGACATCCTGATGAAGGGGCTGATTAATACCGATGTGCTCCTGCGCGCGATATTAGATAAGGAGAAAGGTATCATCCGTCCTGGTCATGTGCTCACCCATGTGGCTATGGCAGAGATTCCCAAGTACGAGAAACTGCTCTTCTTCACTGATGCAGCTGTGATACCTGTTCCTACAGAGGGCCAGCGCCGTCAGCAGATTCATTACATGAACTATGTCTGTCATGCCTTGGGCATCGAGGAACCGCGCATTTCGCTCATCCATTGTGCAGAGAAGGTGAGTGCCAAGACCTTCCCCTATACCGTCGACTATCTGGAGATTATCGCAGAGGCACAAACAGGCAAGTTTGGACGCTGCATCATCGATGGTCCTCTCGACCTGAAGACATCGCTTGATTCTGTGAGTCTGCGCGAAAAGGGCATCCATTCCGTCATCGATGGTCAGGCCGATGCCCTTATCTTTCCCGATATTGTGGCTGGTAATGTCTTCTACAAAACCATTACGCTTTTCGGCTATGCCAAGACAGCAGGTGTGCTGCAGGGCACACAGTGCTGTTGCGTGCTGCCCTCACGAGCTGATAGCCCTGAGTCGAAGTACTATTCATTAGCGTTGGCTGCTATATGAAGATCCTCGTCATCAATCCTGGCTCTACGTCAACGAAGATGGCCGTCTTCGAGGATGAAACACCTGTGCTCGTCCGCACGATTGTCCACAGCCCGGAGGAACTCTCCCGTTTCGACGATGTGATAGAGCAGCAGGACTTCCGTCGTCAGCTGGTGCTCGACGAATTGCGTCAGGCCGATATCCCTGTGGCATTTGATGCCGTCATCGGACGTGGTGGACTGGTGAAGCCCCTCGAAGGTGGTACCTATGAGATCAACGACCTGATGATTCAGGACACCCATAGTGGTATTGCCCTCCATAACCACGCATGTAACCTCGGCTGTCTTATTGCTCATGAGATTGCAGCCTCTATTCCTCATTGTCGTTCGTTTATTGCCGACCCTGGTGTCGTCGACGAACTCAATGACTATGCCCGTATTTCCGGTTCCCCATTGATGAACCGCATCTGTATCTGGCACGCCCTGAACCAGCGCGCCATTGCCCGTCGCTATGCGGCTGAGATTGGAAAGGAATATGAAGACCTCAATCTGATTATATGTCACATGGGGGGCGGCATTTCTGTAGCAGCTCATGAGAAGGGTAGGGCGGTCGACGCCAACAATGCCTTGGACGGTGAGGGGCCGTTCTCGCCTGAGCGTGCAGGTTCCTTACCAGCCTCCGACTTGATTCGACTCTGTTTCAGTGGTAAGTACAATGAGAAACAGCTTCTGAAGCGTATTGCGGGTAAGGCAGGTCTGAATGCCCATCTTGGTACCAACGATGTGCGTGAGGTGCTTCGTCGTATCGAGGACTATGGCGACAAGCATGCGAAGTTAATCCTTGATGCGATGATCTATCATGTTGCGAAGAATATCGCTTCCGAGAGTGCTGTGCTTTGTGGAAATATCGATGCCATCCTGCTGACGGGTGGCTTGGCACGATCAGAATATATCGTCAGTCGTCTGCGTGAGCGTATCGGTTTTCTTGCGCCCATCCGCTGCTTTCCTGGTGAGGACGAGATGGAGGCCTTGGCTCTCAACGCTCTTGCCGTGCTTCGCGGCAAAAGAAAAGCAAAAGAATACAAATAACAATAATCCCCGCCGACTGGCGGGGATTAATATTAAGCGTCGATATTCGCGTAAGTCGCGTTCTTCTCAATGAACTGTCGGCGCGGCTCAACGTCATCACCCATCAGCATCGAGAAGATCTCGTCAGCCTCGGCGGCATTCTCAATGGTCACCTGCTTCAGCAGACGGTTCTCAGGATTCATGGTGGTCTCCCAAAGCTGCTCTGGGTTCATCTCGCCAAGACCTTTGTAGCGCTGTGTGTGCAGAGCCGTAGCATTCTCATCGCCAGCTACATACTTGTCGATGAAGGCCTGACGCTGCTGTTCGGTATAGCAGTACTCAGACACCTTCTTGTATGTACACT
>JAEEGI010012555.1_pt1 | contig 18109 bp, 23 predicted proteins | sample 8958751 | NCBI WGS metagenome assembly JAEEGI01 (sample SAMN16246545, study PRJNA631951) | gut metagenome | biome: gut microbiome; feature: rumen; material: KS-attached | host: Bos | place: Iran: Karaj | collected 2018-10 | reverse complement strand
GGAAATTAAAAGAGTATTAAAACCAAATGGAACTTTACTATTTAGAGTTAACTCAATAAATGATACAAATTATGGAGCAGGTTTTGGTAAAGAAATAGAACATCATCTTTATGAGGTTAGTATACAAAATGGAAGTTTGAAAAGATTTTTTGATAAAGAAGATATAGATAAGTTTTTTGATCGATGGAAAATCTTATATCTAAATGAAGATATCTTACGTAGATTTTTGCCTGAAAAGAAGCTTTGGACAGGTGCAGTGCAAGTTATAAAATAATTAAAAATAAGGAGAATTGTTATGGATAACAAAGAATACTTAGGAAAAATTATAAATATTAAAATTGATAGGCCACTTGGAAGTAGACATCCCGAGTATCCAACTTCTATATATCCAATTAATTATGGATATGTTCCAGGAACAATTAGTGGTGATGGAAAAGAATTGGATTGCTTTTTGTTGGGAGTTTTTAAAGCAGTAGATGAGTATACTGGAAAGTGTATAGCAATTATTCATAGAACTAATGATAATGATGATAAATTAATAATTGTTCCAGAGGGAAAAGACTATAGCAATGATGCAATTGAAGCATTAGTTGAATTTCAAGAGCAATATTTTGAGCATATTATTATTAGATAGGAGTAAATAATGCAAGAGATACAATTGTTTGATTTAGGCTATTGTGATGAAAAAGAATTTACTAGAGTAGTTTGCGTATGCAAATATAATGGTAAATATGTTTTTTCTTTTAATAAAAAAAGAAATGGCTGGGAGCTACCAGGTGGACATATTGAAGATGGCGAAACTTGGGAGGAAGCTGCCAAAAGAGAAGTATATGAAGAAACGGGTGCTACGAAGATTAATCTTAAAGCAATTTGTATATATAAAATTAATTCATTTGCTCTACTTTGTTATTGTGAAATAATAGAACTCGGACAAATTCCAAATTATTCAGAAATATCCGAAATTTGTCAATTGGATGATTTACCACAAAAGATGACTTTTCCAGAATCATCAAAATTATTTTTTGATAAAGTAAAAAAAATGCAAAATAATGAGGTATGAATGGATATACTAGATTTTAAAAATGAATATTATAATCAAGTAAAAAAAATATATGAAAGCTCATTTCCAGCAGTAGAACGATATCTTTCTGTAGAAGAGATGGTTTCAAGTGAAGATACAAAATTATATTGCTTGGTAGATAATAACGTAGTGTTAGGATTTATGTATCTTATTTGTTTTGAGAATATGATTTTTATTTTATATTTAGCAATAAGTAAAGAATATCAATCCAAAGGATTGGGTGGGTACATATTAAAATGGTGTTTAAATAAGTTTAATGATAGAAAGATTTATCTTAATATCGAAAAAGTACATAAAGATGCTGATAATTACCAAATGAGGAAGAAAAGATTGGATTTTTATACTAAAAATGGATTATATTTGACAGATTTTATAAGTGAAGAAAAAGAAGAAAGTTTTAATATTTTATCTAATAAAATCAATTTTGATATTGATGAATATAGATTATTAGATCAACATATTGCTAAAATACTTAATGAGCCATGTTCTGTGATTATTAGGAAAAGTAAAGACGTGTAAAAGGAGTAAACTTATGCATACAGAGATTGAAGAAAGAGTTTTAAATATTGATGAAAAAGACATGATTTCAAAGTTGGAGAATTTAGGTGCAACCAAAGTAGGCGAATGGATGCAAAAAAGATATGTATATGATTTTAACCCAAAAAGAAATGGTCAATGGATTAGATTAAGAGATACTGGTAAAGAGATTACACTCACATATAAAAATATTGAAAAGAATAGTATTGATGGAACAAAGGAATTAGAAATTAAAGTTTCAAGTTTTGAAGAGACTAATCAATTGTTAAATATACTAGGCTATCAGCCTAAAGCATATCAAGAAAATAAAAGAATTAGATATATTATTAATAATGTTGAAGTAGATATTGATAGTTGGCCATTGATACCAACATATTTGGAAATTGAAGGAAAATCTGTTGAGGAAGTTAAGCAAATAGAAGATTTGCTTGAAATAAATCAAGAGGATATTACATCACTTAATTGCCAAGATATTTACTTGGAAAAATATGGGATTGATATTGAAACAATAAAGGAATTGAAATTTTAAAAGGAGGGATTATATGGAAAAAAAGTTTGGATTTGGCTGTATGCGTTTACCAATGAAGAATGAAGAAGTTGATTATGATGAGTTCAATAAAATGATTGACTACTACATGGACCAAGGATTTAATTATTTTGATACAGCTCATGGCTACTTAGGAGGAAAAAGTGAGATTGCGGTAAGAGAGTGCCTTGCTAAAAGATATCCAAGAGATAGTTATGTATTAACAAACAAATTGACTAAACCATATTTTAATTCTCAAGATGAAATCAAACCATTCTTTGAACAACAGCTTGAATGGTGTGGAGTAGAATATTTTGATTATTATTTAATGCATGCTCAAGATAGAAATACATATAAACATTTTCAAGATACAAATGCATATGCAGAATGCTTGAAATTGAAAGAAGCGGGAAAAATTAAACATTTAGGAATTTCATTTCATGATAATGCTGACATGTTGGAAACAATATTAGCGGAGCATCCAGAAGTAGAGATTGTTCAAATTCAATTTAATTATGCAGATTATTTATCTCCAAGTGTTCAATCAAAAAAAGTTTATGAAGTATGTCGTAAATTTAATAAGCCTATATTAGTAATGGAGCCTGTAAAGGGCGGCGGATTGGTTAATCTACCAGATGAAGCTAAGAAAATGATTGATGGATTACATCAAGATTATAGCTATGCAAGTTATGCGATAAGATTTGCAGCTAGCTTTGATGGTATGTTTAAAGTATTATCTGGAATGAGCAATTTTGAACAACTAAAAGATAATGTAGATGTTATGAAAGAGTTTGTTCCACTTAATGAAAAAGAAATGGAAATAGTTTTAAAAATTGGTGATTTACTAAGAAACTTGGGTGGAATCCCATGTACAGGATGCAGATATTGCGAAGAAGGTTGTCCAATGAAAATTTCAATTCCAGATTTATTTTCATGCTATAATTCAAAAGTTCAATTTAATGATTGGAATTCTAGCTTTTATTATAATGTACATACTCAAGAAGGTCATGGAAAAGCATCAGAATGCATCAAATGTGGAATGTGCGAAAATATTTGTCCACAACACTTAGAAATAAGAGAATTATTAACTAAAGTTGCCGAAACTTTTGAAAAATAGGAGGTATTAATATGTCAGAAAAAGTTGATTCAATTAAGAAGAATAGTTTAACAGAGGTTTTATCAAACAAAAGAGCAAAATTAATTATAGGAACATTTATATTTAGCGGATTAGGAATTGCAATTCCCAGAATATTTCATTTACTAGTTGGAAGTTCAGCAGGTGTAACATTTTTACCAATGCATTTAATGGTATTGATAGCAGCATTAACATTTGGAATTACATCTAGCTGTATAGTTGCAGGAAGTTCTGTTTTCTTTAGTTATTTATTAACAGGTATGCCAACATTAGCAAGAATGCCATATATGTTAATTGAGTTATTAATATATGGAATTTTATTAAGTATATTCAATAAAAAATTTAATTCATATGTTTCATTAATAGCTACAATAATTTTGGGAAGATTAATATATGCTTTTATTCTATTTGCATCAACAAATTGGTTTGGATTTAATGGTTATGGAATTTCAGTAATGCAAAGTGTAAAATCAGGAATCCCAGGAATTATTTTACAACTTATTTTAGTTCCAATAATTGCATTGGGAATTAAGAAGGGAATCAAATTAGATGACTAATTTAGATGATTTAAAAAATCTTTTATATTCAAAAAATGCTTCATTGGTTGTATGTTACTCAAATGGAGAAATCAAAGAGTATTATCAAAAAAGAGTAAATGATATAAAAGATATTTTGCGTGAGAATAAAAGTGTTTTAAGAGGAGCAATTATAGCCGATAAGGTAATTGGAAAACTAGCAGGTAGTTTACTTGCTGTCGCTGGAGTAAAAGAAATATATGCTGATATTTTAAGCGAGTATGCTATACCAGTTCTTGAAAAGTATAATATAAAATACGAATATAAAACATTAGTACCATATATTATAAACAATGATCATACTGGAATGTGTCCAATGGAAAATAGATTTAAAGATGAAGAAGATATTGAAAAAATATTCCAAGAAATAATTGGATAAATAAGGAGATATTGATGAAAGTACTATATTTTGATTGCTCAAGTGGAATATGCGGTAATATGACATTAGGAGCTCTATTAGATATCATTGGCGACGATGATTACCTTATAAACGAAGTAGAAAAATTACATGTTGGTGGATATAAAATAGAGATTACCAATAAGGATTCATATGGCATAAACGGTAAATACGTAAATGTTATAGTTGATGGAGAAGATGAGTATGGTCACGTTCATCATTTACATGATGAGCATGATGACAACCACCATCATGAGCACCACACCCATGAACATAGAAATTTATTTGATGTAAATAAAATTATTGAAGATAGTGATTTAGATGATAAAACAAAACAATTAGCAAAAGATATATTTTTAAAAGTTGCCAAAGCTGAGAGTCATGTGCATGGGAAACCAATTGAAGAAGTTCATTTTCATGAGGTTGGTGCAATTGATTCAATTATAGATATTGTCGGAACAGCGATACTTATAAATAAAATAAATCCTGATATTATTTATTCAAGTGTTGTCAATGAAGGACATGGATTTATTGAATGTGCTCATGGGAAAATGAGTGTTCCAGTACCAGCCACATCACAAATATTTGCATCAGAAAATGTTAAATTTAAACAAATTGATGTAGATACCGAACTTGTTACTCCAACTGGAGCTGCAATTATTTCAACACTTGCCAAAGAGTATACGATGATGCCTGAAATGACTTTAGAAAAGGTTGGTTATGGCGCAGGATTTAAAGATATTGGTTATTCAAATTTATTAAAAGTATACTATGGAGAAATGGAATAATATGAAAAAAGATCATACACATACAATAATGATAGGTGTATTAGGAATAGTATTAGGTATATTTTCAAAATGGCTTGATGATTTAGCTATAGATTCTAGTATATGGTGGCATCATATTATTGAAATACTTGATTTGGGAAATTTTTTCTCAAATATGAGTATTTGGATATTGATAGCTATCGCAATTTCTGTATATAGTGAGAAGCCAACGAATGCAAGTATCAATGTTTTTACATTTTTTTTGGGAATGACAGTAAGTTATCATATATATTCAATTGCTATAAGTGGATTTAATCCATCCAAGTATATGATGACATGGTATGGAATTACTGCAATATCACCATTACTAGCATATATATGTTGGCATGTAAGAAGCGAAAATGAATTATTAGCAACTTTAATTAATACCTTAATATTATTTGTTATGTATTCATGTTGTTTTAGTATTGGGCTATGGTATTTTGATTTAAAGAGCATCTTAGATTTAATTGTTTTTATATGTTCATGTGTGGTTTTGTATCAAAAACCAAAGAGAATTGTTATTAGCCTAATAGTAGGACTATTATTGGCTATCACAATACATATACCACTTTTGGGTGGATAAAATTATAGGAGGTAAAAAATGAGTAAAGAATTAGTACAAGAATGGGATAAAGTGTTCCCAAAAAGTGATAAAGTAAATCATAAAAAGGTAACATTTAAAAATCATTTTGGAATTACTTTAGTTGCTGATATGTATGAACCAAAAGAGTATGAAGGAAAACTTCCTGCAATAGCTGTATGCGGACCATTTGGTGCAATAAAAGAGCAAAGCTCTGGATTATATGCGCAAGAAATGGCAGAGAGAGGATTTTTGACAATAGCATTTGATCCATCATTTACAGGAGAATCAGATGGCGAGCCAAGATATATGAATTCTCCAGACATAAATGTAGAAGATTTTCAATCAGCAGTAGACTATTTATCAAATTTAGATAACGTAGATAGTGAAAAGATTTCTATAATTGGAATATGCGGATGGGGCGGAATGGCGCTTCAAACAGCATGTATTGATACAAGAATTAAAGCTACTATTGCTTCTACAATGTATGATATGTCAAGAGTTTCAGGAAATGGATACTTTGACAGCAATGATAATGAAGAGGCAAGATATAAGGCAAGAGTAGCAATTAACGCACAAAGAACTGAAGATTTTAAAAATGGAGAATATAAATTAGGCGGTGGAGTAGTAGATCCATTACCAGAAGATGCACCACAATTTGTAAAAGATTATCATGCATATTATAAAACACCACGTGGCTATCATCCAAGAAGCTTAAACTCAAACGGCGGGTGGAATGTCACAGCTGGAACATCACTTATGAATACAAGATTGCTTTATTATTCAAATGAAATTAGAAATGCGGTAATGATTGTGCATGGAGATAAAGCACATTCATATTACTTTGGAAAAGATGCATATGAGAATATGATTAAGAATAGTAAATACACTAATAATAAGGAATTTTTATCAATTGAAGGAGCATCACATTGTGATTTATATGATCAAAAGGACATAATACCATTTGATAAAATAGAAGAATTTATATTAAAAAATATTAACTAATAAAGAAAGGAGATTTATATGGAAGAAGTTTATGAGTTTTTAAAAGAGTGTGGAACTTTTTATTTAGCTACAATTGATGGTGATAAGCCGCGCGTAAGGCCATTTGGAGCTTTGAACATCTTTGAAGATAAATTATATCTTCAAACAGGAAAATCAAAAAATGTCTCTAAGCAAATGCAAGCTAATCCACATATTGAAATTTCAGGAACAATTGGTGGAAAATGGATACGAGTTGAAGGAGAAGTTGTTAGAGATGATAGATATGAAGCAAAAGCCGATATGTTAGAACACAATCCAGAATTAAAATCATTATATTCAGCTGATGATGATAATACTGAAGTATTATATTTAAAAAATGCTAAAGCTACATTTTATTCATTTGTAGAAGCACCAAAAGAAGTTATATTTTAATTAATTTTTTAGGAGGAATTGTAATGGGAATTAATAATTTACAAAATAATGATAGAAAAATAGTAAAACAAATGGGACCATTTAGTGTCTTGGAGTATATAAGAGATTTATCAGTAAGTCCATATAGTGCTGCTCAAGCATATTTTATGGAGAAAATGGGAGTTAGAAGAAGACAAGTTATTTGTAGTCTAAATAATAGTCAAATAATGATGCAAGCAGGAGCACTTCAATGGTTGACTGGAAATATTCAAATAGAGACTGGTGTTAAAGGTGCAGGAGATTTTTTGGGAAAAATGGTAAAAGGTGCTGTTACCAAAGAATCTGGAGTAAAACCAATATATAAGGGTTCAGGAATTATTGCTTTAGAGCCAACATATAAATATTTAATTCCTATTAATGTCGCAGAATGGAATGGTGGCGTGACTATAGAAGATGGGATGTATTTAGTATCAGAAGGTTCAGTACAACTAAATGTTGTTAGCAGAAAAAATGTTTCTTCAGCTGTACTTGGTGGAGAAGGACTATTTAATTTAAGCTTAGCTGGAACGGGATGTGCTGTACTTGAAAGTAATGTCCCAATGGAAGAACTAATTGAAATTAATCTTGAAAATGGGGAATTAAAAATAGATGGCAGACAAGCTGTATGTTGGAGTACATCATTAGACTTTACTGTAGAAAAATCTACAAAGTCATTGATTGGATCTGCTGTATCAAATGAAGGTTTATTAAATGTATTCCGTGGTACTGGAAAAGTATTAATGAGTCCAGTTGCACCAACAGAGTCTTTGGTGGCTGCAACAAATACTATATCATCAAAAGCAGCTGATCCAAATAGCAATGTTACAAATGTTGCAGGAATTGCAGGAAGTTTCTTGGGCAATATGCTTAAATAGATTTAATTGATTATTAAAGAAGGAGAGGATGATTTAGATTGGGAGTATTAAAAGATTAAAGTAGCGTAGTTTTTTCATACCAGCACAGCTGCCCTACCCGCATGAGGATACCCCTTATGCGGGGTTTCTTTTTTGAGATAGTAGGGTGATAAGATAAGTGAAAATTGAAGTTTTTATGTAAATGTGGTATAATATAGATGAGTTGGATATTTTATCAGGGCGGCGGAAAGGACTACACATGAAGAAAAATTTTGCTCTGTTTCTGGTACTGGTAATGGTAATGTCTGTTCTCATTGGCTGCGGCACAGCAAGTTCTAAGACAAACTCTGATGTCGGCAAGACAAAAGAGATCGTTTCTGAGAACAATCAGCATTCCGATGCAGCAGAAGAGAACAGCACACTTGGGGGGGCTACCAAGGTCCCCGCTGAAGACGCAATCCCTTCATACAGTGAAGTGAGCGAGGAAATGGGCTCCGACGAGTATCTTCATAAGTACTCGACCTTCGTTTCGGACGACTATCTTGTTTATAGAGGTCATGACATGGAGGGAGAGGAAGTCGAATATAAAGTGCATATTGTCATTAAAGAGATTAATGGCTATACATATGCACAGGAGACCATGTATGGGGATATTTTTCTTTGCTTCAGAGGTACAGGCACAAAATATGTCCCCATGAGTCATAAACTGGAACTTCCCGATGGAGAAATCATTGACATGCAGGAGGTATTTAATTCCTTTAGGGAAGCTCCTGAAGGGGTCGACGTTTCCAACCGAGAAGGTCTGGGTCTCGTTAAATAAGTAACTGATATGCAACATTTATTGTTTTCCCAACTCAAAAGCCGCCCTACCCGCACGAGGATACCCCTTGTGTGGGGTTCCTTTTTTTTGCCCTTTTTTATATTATGTATTGACAAAAGTATCACTTGACTATATTATTGTACTATGCAAGTAATACAGTGAGAGGGGGATAAAGTGGAGTTTAATTTTGATAATGAAAGACCAATATATATTCAATTAGTTGAATTGATTAGAGTTGAAATCGTTTCAGGTAAATTTAAAAAAGGCGAAAGAATACCTTCAGTAAGAGAGCTAGCACTTATGATGAAGGTTAACCCTAATACAATGCAAAAAGCATTAAATGAGCTTGAGAATCAAAAATTAATTTATACTGAAAGAACTAATGGTAAATTTGTTACCGAAGATGAAAAATTAATTGAAAATGTCAAAAAAGAATTAGCAAAAGAAAAGGTAAATAATTATCTTGATAGTATGAATTCTATAGGAATATCTTTTGAAGAATCTTTAAAATACTTGCAAGAGTTAGGAGGAAAAAATGGAATTAGTTGAGTGTAAAGATTTATGCAAATCCTTTGGCGATAAAAAGATTTTGGATAACATTAATCTAACTATTCCAAAGGGAAGAATAATTGGCTTGTTGGGTAAAAATGGAACTGGTAAATCTACATTGATTAAATTGATAAATGATTTATTAACACCTACAAGCGGTGAAGTACTAATTAATGGAGAAGAACCAGGAGTTAATTCAAAGAGAGTTATATCATATCTACCAGAAAGAACATATTTGGATAAAAGCATGAAAATAAGTGAAGTTATTAAATTCTTTGATGAGTTTTATTCTAATTTCAATAAAGATAAAGCAATTAAACTATTAAAAGATTTAAGTCTAGAATTAAATCAAAAAATTAGTCATATGTCTAAAGGTATGCAAGAAAAGTTACAACTTATTTTAGTTATGAGTAGAGATGCTGAACTTTATATTTTAGATGAACCTTTAGGTGGAGTAGATCCAGCTACTAGAGATTATATTTTAGATACGATTTTAAGTAATTTTAATGAGGGCGCAAGTGTAATAATATCTACACACTTAATTGCTGATATAGAAAGAATATTAGATGAAGTAATCTTTATAGATTCAGGAAAAATATATTTAACATCTTCAGCAGATGAACTTAGAAAAAAGGAAAAATGCTCAATTGATGAAGTATTTAGGAGGTGTTTTAAATGTTAGGAAAATTATTAAAATATGATTTAAAGTGGCAATATAAAGTATTAGTAGTTTTTTATATATTAGCAATTATATTATCAATACTAGTTAGATTGTTAGGTTTGATTGAAAATTCATTAATGTTTCATGTAATAAGAAGTATATTAAGTGGTGCCATGATAGCAATGCTTATCAATTCATTAATCAATGGACTTATTAGATCTTGGGTTAGATTTATTAATAATATATATAAAGATGAATCATATTTAACACATACTTTACCAGTTGAGAAGAGAACTATTTATTTATCAAAAGTTATAACTGCAATTTTTTCATCTTTTACATCTATTGTTCTTGCAATTGTATGTTTATTTATTAGTTATTATTCACAAAGTAATATGGAGATACTAAAAACTTTTCTAAAGGTTGCAGCTGATTCATATAACACTACAATATTTGGTTTGATTGCGGTAGTGTCAGTCGTGATTTTTTTGGAAATGTTATTCATAATACTAATTGGTTATTGTGGTATAATCATAGGTCATAAATTTAACAATGGTAAAATGATAAAATCTACAATAATTGGAATTGTGTTATATCTGTTGACATCTTCATTAACACTTGGAATTGTTTATATTATAGGATTATTTAATGAAGGTGTTATGAATATAATCAATACAACAGATATAGTAAATATTGACTCAATAAAAAATGTTATGTATGCAGGAATGATTATTTACTTAATTTATAATATAGTTTATTATCTAATTGGAAAGATTGAATTAGAAAAAGGGGTTAATGTAGATTAATGAATAAAAAACTATTTTTCCAAGCTATTATAAAATTTTTGATGGGGTTATTAGTTGTATGTGCATTGCTCTTTATTCCAGCTGGAACTATTAATTTTTGGAATGCATGGGTATTTATTGGAGTTTTGTTTGTTCCAATGTTTATTGCAGGGATTGTTATGATGATTAAGAATCCAGAATTACTTAAACAAAGGTTAGATGCCAAAGAAAAGGAAAGTGAACAAAAACTAATGATACTTGGAAGTGGAATAATGTTCTTGTCAGGATTTATAGTAGCAGGTCTTAACTATAGATATCAATGGTTTATATTGCCTAATGTAGTAGTAATAATTGCTTCAATTATTTTTATTATTTCATATATATTATATGCTGAGGTTTTAAGAGAAAATACATATTTATCACGTACAATTAAGGTTCAAGAAAATCAAAAGGTTGTAGATAGCGGTTTATATGGAATAGTAAGGCATCCAATGTATGCGATAACAATTCTATTATTTTTATCAATGCCATTAATTTTAGGGTCAATTTATTCATTTTTTATTTTTTTAATATATCCAATTTTAATTGTTTTTAGAATAAGGAATGAGGAAAAGGTATTAGAAAAAGAGTTGAATGGATATAATGGATATATAGAATATAAAAAGAAAGTAAAATATAGAATAATACCATTTATATGGTAGATAATTCGAATGAATTTTGATATATTATTAATAATTGGAGGTAACAATGGAAAATATAAAATTCATTCTGTGGGATATTGATAGAACATTATTAGATTTTGAATATTCAGAAAAAGAAGGATTAAATTTAACTTTTAAACAATTTGGATATGATAGATTAGATGAAAATATGTTATCAGATTATAAAATTATCAATGATAAATATTGGGATAAATTTGAAAAAGGAGAGGTCTCAAAACAAGAAGTATTAGAAGGTAGATTTATAGATTTTTTTGATTTATATGGTTATGATAAATCAATTGTTCCAACATTTAATCATGAGTATCAAAAGAATATGGGAACTGTTGTATCGTTTTTACCCAATGCAAAAGAGACCGTAACTAAACTTAAGGAACACTATAAACAATATGCTGCTACAAATGGAACTGCTTTAGCACAAAAAAAGAAAATGGAAGCATCAGGACTTGATAAATTACTAGATGGATATTTTATATCTGAAGAGATGGGAGTTAATAAACCATTTGAAGAATATTTCGAAAAGATTTTTGATGAGCTTGGAAGTCATAATATAAATGAATATTTAATAATTGGAGATTCATTATCAAGTGATATTTCAGGTGGAGCCAAGGTTGGAATTAAAACATGTTGGTATAATCCTAATCATAAAGAAAATAATACGGATTTGAAACCAGATTATGAGATAGATGATTTAATTCAAGTTATAAAAATTTTAAAACAATAATAAAAAAAGCAGGATTAACTATTTTTGTTAATTCTGCTTTTTAGTTTAATTTTCATGTAATAGAGTTCTAATTACTTTATATAAATATGGTTTGAATTCTTCAATTGGAAGAGGTTCATTTAATGAGATGGAATTAAAGCATGTGGAGCTTACTAATTCAATAATCATATATAAAGTAACATCTGGATTTTCCAATTTTATATTTTGATTCTCAATTGCTTTAATAAAATATTCACGAATTCCATTTTCCATTTCATTATTTAGTTGATATGCTGAATTAATAGCTTTATTATATAATCCCCAAGATAAATTTTTGGAAATAAATGTCAACAAAACTTTATCTTTACGCAATTTATCGATAATGTCATTAATAATAAAGACTACTTGATCTTCAAGATTCGTAATCTCTTCATGCTTTTTTAATTTTTTTAGAGCTGATTGAAATAAATTATTAGATTTTTTGGCAATTAAAATATCTCTTAATTCATATTTGTCTTTAAAATATGTATAAAAAGTCCCTTTAGCAACTTTGGAATTATCTACGATGTCTTGGATAGATGTATTTTTAAATCCCTTTTTTGTAAATAATTCAAAAGCACTATCTAATAGTCTAAGTTCTTTATTAGAATCTTTCATATAACCACCTTCTATAGCTTTAATATAACTATATTATTACATAAAACTGACTATTAGTCAATTATTTTTTGGAAAAATATTGACTGTTGGTCAATGTGGTGTTATAATGCAAAATGACCGTTGGTCAATTAATGTATAAGGAGGGTATAATGAATTATAAATTTGGTGAATTTGTAGTTAAAAATAAAAAATTGATAATAATTATAAGTTTACTTCTTTTAATTCCATCTATATTTGGAATGATGGCTACTAGAGTAAATTATGATATTTTAGTTTATTTGCCAGATACAATAAAAACTGTACAAGGGCAAGAAATATTATCAAATGATTTTGATATGGGTGCATATACAATAATTGTATTAAAAAATATGCCAGCCAAAGACATTTTAAAACTTGAAACAACAATTAAAGACAGAATTGATAATGTTCAGATGTGTGCAAGTATAGCAGATTTGACGGGAGAAGATTTTCCTCTTGAAATGCTTCCTGATGATATTGCAAATCACTTATATAAAGATGGGGAAACATTAATGATTGTAACTTTTAAAGATGCAATTTCATCTGATACAACATTAGAATCTATTGAGCAACTTCGTAAAATATGCGATGAGAGATGCATGATAAGCGGAATGAGTGCAACATTATTAGACACTAAAGCATTAACTAATTCTGAAATAACAATATATGTTTTGATAGCTGTTGGTCTTTGTTTGATTATTCTTCAATTAGCTTTAGATTCATATGTAGCACCAATATTATTACTATTAAATATTGGATTTGCGATTCTATATAATATGGGAACTAATTATTTTTTAGGAGAGATTTCTTATATTACCAAAGCTATAAGTGCTGTTTTGCAACTAGGTGTAACTATGGATTTTGCTATATTTTTATATCATAGTTTTATGTCTGAAAAAGGACATGAAAAAGATATTAATAAGGCGATGTCTATTGCAATTGCTAAAACATTGACATCAGTTCTAGGTAGTTCCTTGACAACTATAGCTGGATTTTTAGCATTATGTGGTATGAATTTAACATTAGGTAAAGATATAGGAATAGTAATGGCAAAAGGTGTACTATTTGGCTTGATATGTGTAGTTACAGTATTACCAGCATTGATATTGGCTTTTAATTCTATTATTGATAAATCACATCATAAAGAGATTATTCCAAAATTTAAACATATTTCTAATTTTGTAATAAAACATCATAATATAGTACTTGTTATTTTTATAATAATGCTACCAATTGCATTTTATGGATATAAGAATACAAAAGTTTATTATAAATTGGATTCTTCATTACCAGATACGCTTCCTAGTATATCTGCTAATAATGAAGTTAGTAATAAGTTTAATGTTGTATCACCAGAAATGGTTTTAATTAGTAGTAATGTATCTGACTCAAATATAAATAAAATGTTAGATGAGATAGAATCATTAGACGGAATAGAATGGACACTTTCTTTGAGCAGATTAGAAAAGGAGGGTATTCCTAAATCAATTCTACCAAATGATTTAATCCAAAAAGTAGAAACTGAAAAATACAAATTAATAATTATTAATTCAAAATATCAAATGGCTACGAATGAATTAAACAATCAAATCTCTAAAGTAAATGAAATAATAAGTAGGTATGATAACAATGCAATACTTGCAGGCGAAGGACCTCTTATGAATGATTTGGTTGAGGTAAGTAATCATGACTTTAATAGTGTAAATACAATTTCTATTGGTATTATATTTATTCTAATGCTTTTTGTACTTCAATCTATATCATTACCAGTAATATTAATAATAGTAATTGAATTTGCAATTTTTATTAATATGGGAATTCCTTATTATACAAATACAACAATACCTTTTATTGCTTCAATTGTAATTGGAACAATTCAACTAGGTGCTACAATAGATTATGCTATATTGATTACAACCAAGTATGTTGGAAAACGTAAAGATGGATTAAATAAAAATGATTCAATAAAATATGCTGTTTCAACATCTGTAAATTCAATAGTAGTAAGTGCTTTATGCTTCTTTGCAGCAACTTTTGGAGTTGGTGTTTATTCTAATATAGAAATGATAGGATCTTTGTGCACTTTAATGGGAAGAGGTGCAATAGTAAGTATGTCAGTTGTAATTATTGTTTTACCAACATTTCTATGGATGTTTGATAAAATTATTTGTAAAACTACAAAAGGAATGAAAGTAGTAAAGGAGGGATAGGAAATGAAGAAAACTACACGCGTAATATCAAGTATATTATTATTAATGATATTATTTTATACTCTTCCAATTTATGCATATGCAAATAATAAAACAATATATACTAAATTGAATTCTGATGGAAAAGTATATAAAGAAATAATTTCAACTAAAGAAAATGAAGAAGTAAATCAGAAAGAATCTGATGAAAAATTGCCTTTGGAGACAATAATCTCATTCAAATTAAATGATAAGGCGATTAAAGCTGATGAACTAGTAGGAAAATCAGGAAAAGTAACAATTAAAATCCAATATATTAACAAATCATCTAAAGAAGTTTATATAAATGGCGTTAAAGATACTATGTATACACCATTTATTGTTGCTGTTGGATCTATAATTGATAATTCAAATAATAAAAATATAAAAGTGACTCATGGTAAATTAATTGAAAATGGAGATAAATCTATTGTTGTGGCCATGCTTATGCCAGGACTTAGAGATAGTTTAGATTTATCAAACGAATTTTCTGATATTGATATTCCTGATAGTGTTGAGATTACTATGGATTCAACAAACTTTGAAATGAATAATATAATGAGTTATTCTACTCCAAAAGTATTGGACGATAAAATTAATTGGAGCAATTTTGATAATTTATTTAGTGATGTAAATAGATTAAGTGATGCTTCTATTCAAATAGAGGATGGCTCAAAACAATTAGTAAATGGAATTGAAAAATTAAAAGATGGTGCATCTAAGCTAAGTGAAGGAGCAAATAAAATTGATTTGGGTGAAAAACAGTTAGCAGACTCATTAAATAATGAAATTTCAAAATATAAATCAATTGAAGAAAAAATTAAGGATAGAAAAGCATTAAAGTTACAAATAACAAATATTATCAATAAAAAAATTCAAGAAATTATGCCATCAATTGAAGCTCAAGCTGAACGAGAAGCAATAAATGTTGTCTCAAATCACAATCAGGAATTGCAATCTGCTGTTGTAAATACTGCTTTAAAATATACAAATGTAGCATTAGACTCTAAATTGCAACAAGCTAAAGATGGAAGTTTAATAACACCCGAACAAGAAAAACAAATTTTTGATTCTCTTTCTAAAGATATAGAAAATGTATTAAGGAGTATTGGAAATGATCCACAATCAATGCAATTAATTGCTGCTATTAAAACAGGAATAATTAATCAAGTAAAATCTGATGTTGGAACTGTTACTAAGAGTGCAGTTAACAATGTTATTGAAAATTCTAAAAAATCAATTAACAAAGATGCATTTATAGCAAATCTTACACCAGAACAAAAATCTCAAATTCAACAAATTGTTAGTGCAATGGTTCCTGGTTTTGTTATGCAATATACATCTCAAGGCATGGATGCACAAACCGCAACAGAACGCGCTACAAATATTGCTATGCAATATGCATATTCATTAGTTGGTATAGGAGCAGAAGATGGTGCTTCATTAGTTTTAAATACATTAAGTAATGAGAATACATTAAATGCAATTTCAAATAATGTTGTAGATTCTATTATAACTAAAATTGAAAGTGGCGATGATAAAGCAATAGAAGAAGCATTAAATGAATATAAAAAATCAGTTGCAGCTCAAATCGCAAATACAATAAAAACATCTGATAAGCAAATTATTAATCAAGTTCAAGAACAAATGAAAGATAAAATGATTGATCTTGTAAAACAAGAATTGGGCAATGACAAATTGCTAAAAGAATATAAAACACAAATAGAAAATGAATTAGATTCTACAATACAAAGTTTATCAGAGAAAACAGCTGTTGATGTAGCAGCTCAATATACAGAAGTTTTGGCAAATGAAATTGCATCTAATATGATTAAAACACAGCTATATAGTGCATTAAATACTAATGAGTTAGATAGTACTATTGATACGTATTTAAATCAATTATATTCAAAACTAGATGAAGTGGACGGAAAAATTAATTATCTACAAGATGGATTGTATAAACTAACAAATGGAACAAACTCTTTAAAAAATGGTACAGCTCAATTAGAAAAAGGTGTATATGAATTATATGATGGAGCTGGAAAACTAGCTCAAGGTATAACAACGTTTAATAAGGAGGGTATATCTAAAATTAGTAATTTTGTAAATGGTGATTTATATAATACTTATCTAAGATGTCAAAAACTAGAAGAATTATCAAATGATTATAATACTTTTGGGGCTGATGAGAAAAATGATTCAATTAAATTTATATCTATTGTTGATGGTATAAAAATTAGCGAACAAGATAATGATAATAATGAAGCAATTATTAAGGAAGACTAATTTTATAGTGGTATATTTGGTTAATCAATTTTTAGCTAAAAAAATCAAAAAAATTGATATGGTATCTTGCTTAAAAGGTAATGAATAGATATACTATAAATAGTTTTTTAGGAGAAGTAAACTAATGATTTATACTATGCAAGTTTTTAGAGCAATGAATATAGCATATAGTGCACACATGGGACAATTTGATAAAGCAGGAGTTCCTTATATCTTTCATCCAATTCATTTGGCTGAGCAAATGGATACAGAAGAAGAATGTATAGTAGCTTTGTTACATGATGTGGTTGAAGATACTAATGTTACTTTTGAGGATTTAGAAAAAGATTTTCCCAAATCAATTATTGATGCTATAAAACTATTAACACATGATAAATCGGTTGATTATATGGAATATGTAAAAAATCTAAAAAGTAATCCTATTGCTAAAAAAGTTAAACTAGCTGATTTGAGACATAATTCCGATACTGCGAGATTATTAAAGATTACGGAAAAAGAAATTAAAAGAGTCGAAAAATATAAAAAGGCGATACAATTATTAAATGAATAGTTTATAAGAGGGTATGAATAATACCTTCTTTTTGTTTAAATAAATATTGTTTTTTAGTACTCTTTGGGTTAGAATGAAATTGATTTGAATTATACGGAGGTAAAGTATATGTCAGAATTATGGGAACTTCTCGATGACAATGGTGAATCGAAAAATTTTATAGATGATAGAAGTAATCCAATATTTTTTGAAAAAGGAAACT
>JAEEGI010012550.1_pt1 | contig 18113 bp, 18 predicted proteins | sample 8958751 | NCBI WGS metagenome assembly JAEEGI01 (sample SAMN16246545, study PRJNA631951) | gut metagenome | biome: gut microbiome; feature: rumen; material: KS-attached | host: Bos | place: Iran: Karaj | collected 2018-10 | reverse complement strand
AAGAACGGCTGGTCCCTTTTATTTATAAAAAATTGCATGATTGACGAACTGGTCAAAGATCTGGAGCTTTACGAAAATCTGCTGGCGTTGTTGCTGGGAATGCCGAGGCTCTTTGTCATGGCACAGGTGGCACCCTTCATGGGAAGTACGGTACTGACCGGCCAGATAAGAACTGTAGCGGTTTTTGCCTGCTACATGGTGTTGCATCCGGCGCTGGTGGCACAGGTTTCCGCAGCGGACATAGGAAGCGGTGTAGCAGCTATCATCTGGTGTACCACTGTGATCCTCAAGGAATGCCTGCTGGGTCTGTTCCTTGGCTTTCTGTCGGGTTTTCTGTTCTGGGCTATCATGAGTGCCGGTTTTTTTATCGACAATCAGCGTGGTGCTTCCATGGCTTCCGACGCCGATCCCCTTTCGGGAGAGCAGAGTTCACCGTTTGGTACTTTCTTTCTGCAGAGCACGGTCTATTTCTTTTACGCCAGCGGTGCGTTTCTTGCCTTCCTCGTTCTTGTCTATGGCGGCTACGAAGTCTGGCCAGTCATGGAACTCCTGCCTCTGAGCGCCATGCACCATTTGGCCTTTCCGCTTTTTTTCGCGCGTCAGGTGGCTTGGCTCGTGCTTATGATGCTTCTGCTTTCCGGGCCTGTGGTGGTAGCCTGTCTGCTGACGGATGTTTCCCTGGGACTCATCAACCGTTTTGCCTCGCAGTTGAACGTCTATGTGCTGGCAATGCCAATCAAAAGTGGTGTGGCCATCTTTTTGATGCTGGTATATTTTAGTATGCTTATGGCGGATCTGCCGCAGATGTTCGGCAAAATTGCCACCGATTTCCATGAACTTCAGGGCCTGCTGGTGCCATAAGAGGATTTTTCCTCTGAAATAGCTTTTTGAGAAAAACGGCATGAGTGACGATAAAACCGAACAACCAACTCCCAAGCGTCTTCGGGACGCGCGTGAAAAGGGGGATGTATGCAAGAGCCAGGACATTGCCTCGGCCTTAAGCGTCATGGCGGTGGGAATCTACTGTATTGCCATGTCGAAGACTCTTCTTCTGACGCTTTCGGATATGATGCGGGTCCCTATGCGCTTTATGTCATTACCGTTTTCCGAAGCGCTGCCGATGATTGTGGCGGCGGAATTGAAGGGTGGTTTGCTGATTGTTGGCCCTCTGGTCGTCATGGTGATGGGGGTGGCGCTGCTGGCCAATCTGGGACAGGTAGGAGTGGTTTTTGCCTTCAAGGCCGCCATGCCCAAGGCCGAAAATCTGAATCCCGCAAAATGGTTTCAGAAGGTCTTCTCTGTACGCAATGCCGTCGAGCTGATCAAGAATATCGTCAAAGTACTGGTTCTGGCACAGGTGGTCAGGCTAGTGATAATCGACCATTTTCGCACGCTCTTCAGCATCCGCTATGGCGATATAGAGGGAATGTGGAGCGTTTTGGGCAATACCTTGCAGGATCTGGTGCTAAAGGCGGGGGGGGCCTTCTGTGTCATCGCTGCGGTGGATTACATGTTTCAACGCTGGCAGTACGGCAAGCAGCACATGATGTCCAAGGAAGAAGTTAAACAGGAGTACAAGGAAATGGAAGGAGATCCACATATCAAGGGAAAACGCAAACAGCTGCATCAGGAGTTGATTGCGCAGAACAATATGGAAAATGTCCGCAGGGCCAAGGTGCTGATTACCAACCCGACGCATTACGCGATCGCTCTTGACTACGACAAGGAGAAAATACCCTTGCCCTTCATTTTGGCCAAGGGGGAGGGAATACTGGCGGAGCGAATGATCGCCGTGGCGAAAGAGGAGGGCATACCCATCATGCAGAATGTGCCTCTGGCGCACAGCCTGTTTGAATACGGCACGGAAAATTCCTTTATTCCAAAGGATCTGATAGGCCCGGTGGCCGAGGTACTGCGCTGGGTCCAGTCCTTGAACAACTGAAAAAACATCGGATCGGGCGATGAAAGAAAGTGAAAGCGGCAACAAAGGAAGTAAAACGGATAAATCCTGTCCAACAAAAACCGCTGGAGGTGCTTGCAACAAGAACGATGAATCCAATGAACTGTTCAATACATTGATTAACCTCTGCGATGATCTGGCCTGGGGACGGCCCGCCAACGAAGACCAGCTGTTTCGCTTCACGCGCCAGGATGCGGGTCCTCCGGAACTGGTACGGCTGGCCGAAGCCTTTGGCATGATGCTGGTCAAGGTGGGAGGGCGTGAGCTTCGCAGTTCCGATCTGGTGCAGGAGCTTCAGGCGCGCAATGCGGAACTGGAAGCGGCAAAGCGTCAGCTCATGCAACGCAACGCCAACCTCATGCGCGCCGTGCAGGAAACGTGGCAGCCTCGCAAAGTGCTGGGACAATGCGCGGCTATGCGCAAGGTAATAAAAATGGCTCTTTCCATCTCGAACCGCCCCATCAACACCCTGATCCTGGGTGCCACCGGTACTGGCAAGGAGGTCGTGGCGCGTCTGATTCACTTCAATTCGCCACGCCGTGAAGGCCCTTTTATTGCTGTCAACTGCACGGCAATTCCCGATTCGCTGTTTGAAAGTGAACTTTTTGGCATTGAAAAGGGCGTGGCAACCGGCGTCGGCTTTCGCCGGGGACTTATGGAGGAGGCCAACGGTGGTACACTGTTTCTGGACGAAATCGGTGAAATGACATTGGCCAATCAGGCCAAATTGCTCAGAGCGCTGGAATCCCGCGAGATTATGCGGGTGGGGGGCTCAAAGACTATTGCGCTGGATATTAACTTGATTTCCGCAACCAATGTGGAGCTCTTGGAAAGCGCTCATTCTGGCAAATTCCGTGAGGATCTCTATTACCGGATCAACGTGGCGGAGATTCGTTTGCCACCGCTGACGGAGCGCGGCGACGACATCCTGCTTTTGGCGCAGATGTTTCTGGAACAGCACTGCGCCCGGATGGGGCGTAGCCGGCTGATGCTTTCTCCCGAAGTGCGCCAGTTGCTGCTGAACTATCCCTGGCCGGGAAATGTGCGCGAACTCAACAACGAAATGGAGCGTGCCGCAGCGTTGACACTGGGTGAACTGGTGACGGTTCCGGATCTTTCGCCGCGTATTCTTGCTACGGCTTCCGAATCGGAGGAGCATGAGACATTCTCTCCTGCTGCCGTTCAGACGCAACGTCCCGAGCATGTTTGCACATCTTCGGAAGAGAAGGATGAAATGTTGACCCTGCAGGAGATGGAACGGCGCCATGTTCTCAATATCCTGCAACGTGTCGCTGGCAACCGCAGTCAGGCGGCGGCGCTTTTGGGTATTACCCGCGAAGGCCTGCGCAAGAAACTGCTCCGCATGGGGAAAAATGATGACGCCTGCTAAATTCAAATCTCCGGAGACTTTGCTTGCCCAGAAACGGAAGACATCGCCATGAATCTTTCATTGCGTGGCAAACTGATCATTTTGGTTGTTGTGGCTATCGCACTGTCAACCATCCCCATCATCGGGCTGGCCACCAAACGTCTGGCCTTCACAGCTTACAAACATGGGCTGATGATTATGGAGGATACGACTCAAATCGTGGAGGACAGTATCAATGCCGCCTACCTTGCTTCCCTGAAAAACCGCATCAGTGAGGTGCTGTGGTACAAAAAGCAGTTGAGGGAGAGCGCCGCTTTGCTGCGGATCGCCTGGAACAGCAGCGAGGGAGAGCTTCAGCGGGAGATGTCGCTCCACCAGCAATCACTTTCCAGCGAGGGACAATATATGGATGTCTTTATCGAGGAAGGTGGTCATTGCCATTCTTTACTGGGTATGCCGCTGCTTAGGAAGCTTGGTATTACCTACAACCAGAAGGATTACAAAGAACGGCCCCTTTTTTCGTTGCTCAAGAAGGAGAGTCTGTCACCGGAAGGCGATTTTGCGGTGTTTCGGGTAAGGGCAGAGGAAAATCTCGAGCGCGGCACTCACAGGGAAATACTGGTTTACTTCCTGCCAGTGCCGGAACGTGGTGGCGTTTTGTCTCTGGCCATGGAAGTTGATATTACCACCGAGGAAATGGAGGCCCGTCAGGAAATCATTCGCAAGACCCAGGAGACAATCGACGCTCTGACACTGTTCGAGAACAGTGGCATCATACTGACAGACGGTCTTCGCCAGCCGCTGGCCTCCCGTGGAGAAGGAGTACAGTTTTTTCTCAACCAGATCTCCCCTCATACAATGCAACGCTATCGCTCCCGTGCCGAGTCGCGTCGTTGGCACAACCTGGATATACAGGAACTTGAGGACAAGATCCTCTACCGGGTTATATATTTCAAGTCGTTGGACTGGTATCTGTTTGTTACGATACCGCACGCCGATATTAACAAGCTGTCCGCCGAGCTGGCCAATGACATGGTGCTGTTGACTTTGGTTCTTCTCTCCGTCTCCCTCCTGCTGACATTTGGGATTGCCTCCTGGCTGTTCAAGCCTCTGCGGCTTTTGATTTGCAAGGTGCTGGTGCTGGCGAAAACCGACTTTAATGTACAAAACTCCGCTGCCTTTGCAGATGGGCTGCCGGTAGAACGCAAGGATGAAGTGGGGCAGCTGGCCAGCGCTTTTGCCTACCTGGGCAGGGCTCTGCATAAAAATGTCCGGGCCTTGCTGGAAATGACCATTTCCAAAGAACGGATGGAAAGTGAACTCAACACCGCCAAGGAGATCCAGATGGGAATTTTACCAGAGATTTCGCCGGATATCCCTTGCGAACCGGCAGCTCTTCTGGTCCCCGCCAAAGAGGTAGGCGGCGATCTCTATGACTGTTTTTTGCTTGACGATGGACGGCTGGCGCTGGTGGTGGGCGACGTTTCCGACAAGGGCGTACCGGCGGCGCTTTTCATGGCGATGACCCTGCAGTTGATCCGTTATGCTCTGACAGAGGAACGAGATCCCGGCATCGTGATGACCAAAGTCAACAGCTGCCTGAGCGCCAACAATAAAAGCTGTATGTTTGTCACGTTGTTCATCGGGATTTTTGATCCGGAATCCGGCACGTTGGAATACGCCAATGGCGGGCATTGTCTGCCTCTGGTGGTTGCGGGGAAAGGTGATAATGAAGGGGTGCGCAAGCTGGAAGAACTCAGCGGTCCGGTGGTGGGTGCCCTGCCAGATATGGTCTATGCCACCCATCGGGCACAGCTTGTGGAAGGCGATATCTGTCTGCTCTACACCGACGGTGTTTCGGAAGCGATGAACAGTGCCAAGGAATTGTTTGGAGAGAAACGGATTGAGGAGTTGTTGGCCTACAACCGCAAAGCGTCTTCAAAAGATCTGGTTGCCGCCATCTATACGGCGTTGCTGAAGTATCGCAAAGATACGCCTCAGTCCGACGACATTACTATCTTTGCTTTTCGCCGTTTCTGAGGACGTATTTTTCTGGAAACGCGTTATAAAAAATTACTTTTTCAAACGCTGCCTTGCTTGTGCTAAGCAGCGTTTTTTATTCATACTGTGCGTTGGAAATTTCCTGATAAAATTGGTCTACTGCCGCCAGCACCTCCAACGGCGGATCCCAACCGATGAGCATCGCCATTTTCAGATTGATGGCCATCCCCAGAGGACCGGTGAAAACCTGGGAAATGTCGCGTGGCTTGACTCCATCCATCACTTTGACAATCGCTTCAGCGCTGGCCATGCCTTCGTGTTTGAAGCTGCTTTGATCAAGACTCATAAGCACGCCCAGCCGGGTTTCCTCCGGCCCGTTTTGGGAAAAGGAGGTACCTGCCTCGATTAGTGGCGTAAGCAGTTCTTTCATACGGTTCCATTGTATGGCCGGTGAAATGGTCAAATGCTTAATCACTCTTCCTGGGCGTTGGACAGATCCAGATAGATACGGTCCACAGCCGCCAGCACCTCAAGCGGCGGATCCCAGCCGATGAGCATCGCCATTTTCAGGTTGATGGCCATTCCCAGAGGACCGGTGAAGATCTGGGAAATGTCGCGAGGTTTGGTACCGTTCAGCACCTTGACAATCGCCTGGGCACTGGCCATGCCCTCATGGCTGAAATCGTTCTGGGCGATGCTCATCAGCACGCCCAGCCGGGTTTCCTCCGAACCGCTTTGGGAAAAGGAGGGGGTGCCGGTCTCGATCAGCGGTGCAAGCAGTTCTTTCATGCGTTTCCCCTGTATGGCCGGTGAGATGGTCATATAGATGGCGTCCGAACTGATAGAAAGTTTCTCCATACATTTTTGCAGATTTTTGAAGCTGGTCTCTTTGTCGGGAATACGGAGTTGAGTAACGCAGGGAACGATGGACACGCCGAGTTGACGGGCGGTGCGTTCGATTTCTTCGAAGGCGCAGGCGGAACGTCCTTCTGGCGTATCCTCGTAGGGCACGCCCAGACGTTTGAAGTGAAACACGTTGTGAAAAATGACAATCTGGCGTTGGTAGCGCCCCGGATCCACAAGCGCATGCACGTGATCGCGCCCGGAATCTTCGATACTTTTGATGATGCCCGCCTTGACCGCATCGGTCACCGAAATCGACATGACCGGCACCTGATGCTCGTCGGTAGCCATATCCAACCCGGCCCTGGTGCCAAAGGCGAGGATCATGTCCACATCCTTGCGTGTGCGGATCCTCTCAAGAATGGCGGCCTTGTTTTGAGCGCGACGTTCCTCGCTCCAGTTGGCCGAATAGTAGCCATCCTTCAAAAATTCCAGCCGGTCACCGCCGGCATGCTCGCAGAGCCAATCCCACATGGGGCGGGTATCAGGCGTCTCCTTTGGAATGGGCACATCGCCCTTCTGGATTGCGCCCAGTTGGGCCAGTCCCTGGGCGGTAGTGCGCAGGATTTGCTGATAATCGGTGTAGGAACCGCCTTCCACATAGATGACCCGCCACTTCTTTGCCGGTTCCGCACAGATGCAAACGCTCCACAGCAAAAACACCACGCCTGTCACAACCTGCAAACATTTCAAAATGTTCATTTCACAACCTCGCAAACTCCCATCGAAAAAACTTTCATCAAAACGGCAAAAGTAAATCCCTCTGGCAGTGCGCGCCGCCACTTACTCTTCCTGAGCGTTGGCCAGATCCTGATAGATACTGTCCACGGCTGTCAGCACCTCCAGCGGCGGATCCCAGCCGATAAGCATCGCCATTTTCAGATTGATGGCCATCCCCAAAGGGCCGGTAAAAATTTGAGAAATGTTGCGTGGTTTGACGCCGCCTATCACCTTGACGATCGCTTTGGCTGCGGCCATGCCTTCGTGCTTAAAATCGTTCTGGGAGATGCTCATCAATACGCCCAGCCGGGTTTCCTTAGAACCGAGCTGGGAAAAGGAGGGGATGCCGGCATCAATCAATGGCTCCAGCAGCTCTTTCATGCGGTGCCATTGCATAGCCGACGACATGGTCAAATAGATGGCGTCTGAACTGGTGGAGAGCGTCTCCAGACATTTTTTCAGATTCCGAAAGCTAGTATCCTTGTCGGGAACATTGAGCTGGGTGGCACAGGGGACGACAGTTATGCCGAGCTGGCGGGCGCTCTGCTCGATTTCGTCGAAGGCACAATGGGAACGTCCCTCGGGTGTATCTTCGTATGGCACGCCCAGACGTTTGAAGTGAAACACATTATGAAAGATGGTGAGCTGGCGTTGGTAGCGTCCCGGATCCACGAGCGCATGCACGTGATCGCGTCCGGAATCTTCGATACTTTTAACGATGTCCGCCTTGACCGCATCGGTTACCGCAATCGACATGACCGGCACCTGATGCTCGTCGGTGGCCATGTCGATTCCCGCCCAGGTGCCAAAGGCGAGGATCATGTCCACATCCTTGCGTGTACGGATCCTCTCGAGAATGGCAGCCTTGTTCTGGGCACGCAGTTCCTTGCTCCAGTTGGCCGAATAGTAGCCATCCTGCAAAAATTCCATTTGATCGCCTTCGGCATGCTTGCAGAGCCAATCCCACATGGGACGGCTATCGTGTGTCTTCTTTGGAATGGGCACATCACCTTTCCGGATTGCGCCCAGTTGTGCCAGACTCTGGGTGGTGGCGCGCAGGGTCTGCTGAAACTCGGAGTATGGGCCTCCTTCCACATAGATGACCCGCCACTTTTTCACGGGTTCCGCACAAGCGTAAAAACTCCATAGCAGAAATGCCACACCTGTCACAATCTGCAAACATTTCAAAATGTTCATTTCACAATCTCGTACATATTTTTTCGAAAGAAGCAGAAAGCAAGATATTGTTTTCAAAGGATGTTTTTCCTCGCAGAAATTTCAGCCGTCTTTTTGCCTGCGGCATATTTTTGGCATAATCATTTTCCACTTTACAAATAATTTTTCACCAAAATGCCCGAACCGTTAAACGGCAAAAATGTCCCATTCTTTGGAAGCAGAACGCATTTTGGTATTTTCAGGAATTGAGCGGAGGAATAAAGTATCATCCAGGATATTTTGGGGAGATTTTTTCCAACCTTTCCTTTTTAAAAGTTAACAGTGGAGCTTCTATGCCATCCATATCTTTGCAGCAGGCAGCTGATGCCATCACCACTGCGGCCGGTTGGAACGCCGCCCTGCCGGATCAGGAAGGAATCTTTCATTTCCGGCTGGAGGGAGATATTCACATGGAACTGTTCTCGCCGGAGGGAAGAACCGGTGTCTTGCGGGGTGATCTGGGGCCTCTTCCTCAAGAGCAAAACGATGCTGAAGAGCTGTTGAAACGTTGTGCACAAAAGGTGGTAGCCATCTGCAAAAAGCGTAAGTCGGTACTGTCAGTGGCGGATGGTCATTTGCACCTGACTCGTCTGGTGCCTTTGAACGATGTAACTTGTTTTCCGGATGAGGCGCGGGATTTTCTGAATGATTTTGTCTGGTGGCGCCATCAGCTCGAAGCAGGGCAGGGAATGGGTATCAATTCGTCACCATTCAGCTTTTCCTCCATGAACAACTGGGGCAGATGGTGAGCGAGCGGGTTCAACGGCCGTTTTTTTTCGGCCTTCTGTTGCTCTGGAGTGTGACGTTTGCTGCAGGAGCGCCGTTTACGTACTATGCTGAACAGGAAGATTTGGCTGTGGTACTGGCGAACTTTGCCAACTCCCAGGGATTAGGTGCGGTGATTTCTCCCGATCTCGTCGGCAAGGTAAGCGGCCGTTTTTCCAGTGTGCCGGAAAAAACCTTTCTCAATGGGATGAAGGCCGCTTTCAACGTAGCCTGGTACCAGATGGGCAAAACCATCCACTTCTACAACGAGGCAAACACAACGCGCGCCTTTATCACGCCGCGTGTTCTGGGTGCCAGGCAGCTGATAGAAGCCTTGCGTCGCGCAGAGGTTTTTTCGCCGCAGTTGCCTCCTCATCTTGCGCCCAACGGCGCCATGATCGTGCTCAATGGCCCTCCCGATTACATCGCCCAGATTCAAAATGCGGCAGCGGCGCTTGAAGCGGCACAAATATCCACCTTTGAAATGAAGGTTTTTCCGCTGAAACATGCCTGGGCTGAAGACATTACGGTGGACAGCATGGACAAGAGCGTGACCATTCCCGGTGTGGCAAGCATTCTGCAAGCCATGGTCTCTGGAACTCCTTCCACGGGCGCTTCCCGGACCTCATCGCATCCCGCAACAGTGGACAAACTGGGCGGCAAGGGATTGGCCTCCAGGGGAAAATCCGACAATGCTGCGAAGGCAGAATCTTCCCCGGGACAGGAGAACGCCGCGTCCGCGGATTCTGGAGCTTCGGCGGCAGGTACGGTGAGCATCATGGCCGATCCACGGGTAAATGCCGTAGTGGTCAACGACGCCTCCTACCGGATGCCCTACTATGCCAAGGTCATAGCAGATTTGGACAAACCGGTGGAACTCGTGGAGATTCATGCGGCGATCGTGGATATTGATACCAATTTCAAACGTGATCTGGGGATCACCTATCAGGGAGCAAACAATCGTACCGCCAAGGGTGGTTGGAGCACTGGTGGTGAGTTATCCGCTTCTACAGAGACAATTTCCGAATTGCCGGTTTCGGGAAGTCTCTCCGGGCCGGGGCTTTCAATTTCGACCCTCTACACGCATGGCATGGATTACTTTCTGGCACGTGTCCAGGCTTTGGAAGAGGAGGGAGAAGCACGGATGTTGGGACGCCCCTCGGTACTGACCGCCGACAACATCCAGGCTACGCTGGAAAATACCAGTACCTACTATATTCAGGTGCAGGGTTACGAAACCGTGGATCTCTTCAAGGTGGAAGCAGGTACGGTATTGCGGGTGACTCCGCATATCGTGCATAACAATGATGGTAGTTTGGCCATCAAGCTGGCGGTCAATGTGCAGGACGATCAGGATAACAATGACAGCAGCAGTTCAAACGGTTCTTCCGGTGTACTGCCGCCTATCAAGCAGACCAAGATCAATACCCAGGCCACCATCGCTACTGGGCAGAGCCTGCTGATCGGCGGATACTCCTATGAAGAAAAGACCGTTAATGACAGTGGCATTCCGGTGTTGATGCACATTCCCTATGTTGGGCGGTTGTTTAAGACGACCAGCAAGAGTACCAAACGGATGGAACGTCTCATCCTCATTACTCCCAAGGTGGTGCATCTTGACGATTTGCCGGCGGTGCCTGCGCGGCTGGATGAACCAACCTTTCATCATACACCCACCCAGGCCGACTATCATGATCGGGACCGCATGCAGGAAGTGGAGTGGGGTGGTGGCTGCGTCCGACGGCCTCGCTTGAAAGGCAGGCCGTAATGGAAATAGCTGTCCGCATCTTTTCCGGTCCACATCTGGGAGCCGAGATCACATTGCCGGAGGGGACGCAGGTGATAGGTTCCGGCGATTCCTGCGATATCATTCTGCAGGACAATTCGGTGGCTTTGCGGCATGCGTGCCTGGAGATCGGCCCGGAAGGGGTCCGAATTCAACCTCTGGATGGCGAAGTACTGCTTGGCGACGTGCCTTTGACTGAAGATGCGGATTTTCCGCCCCGGATGCTCTGCTTTCTGGGACTGAGCTGTTTTGCCTGGGAGAGACAGGAAAACGCGGGAGTGGACTGTTGGCACGAAGTGGCAGAGGAGTTGAGCTCTCGTCAGAGTCTCAAAAGAAAAATACCTCAGGATGGGGGCGGGGAGGATGACAATAAAATAGCTGCAACCGAAGTGGCAGATGACACCGAAGTTGACGTCATACAACTAAGCCCCGAAGAGGAAATAGTTTCTGAAAAGCGATCGTTTTGGGGACATCTTTTGGGACTTTGTCTTGCGATTTTATGCCTGTGTGGTTTGATGATCACTTGGCAGGCGCCGCGTCCTGATCGTGCAAAACAACAGCAATTTCTGGCAAAAACGCTCAAGGAGGCCGGTTTCTCGCAACTGATGGTTCGCAATGCCGAAAAGGGCATCGTGGTGGAAGGTTTTTTGAAAAATGATGAAGAACGGGGAAAACTGGTCAGGTTGGTACAGAAGGTGCACTTTCCGGTTGGTATTAGTGTGAAGGTCGGTGCCGATCGATTCAATGCTGCAACGGCCGCATTCAACAGCCGGGGCATTTATCCCGAAATCAAAGAGGATGCGAAAGGCGGTATACTGGTTTCGGGATATACTAAAGATGCCAGTGTTGAGGAATGGGTGTTTAATTCGGTGCAGGAAGATATTCCCCAGTTTAAGGCGACGCGCCATATCCGTTACGCCAATGATGTGGAAGCAGTGTTGGCGCCGTTATTGCGGGCGGAGAAACTGGAAAAAAGCACCCAGCGTCGTTATCTTTCTGGTATGTTGGAAATTGTTGGGGATTTCGATGAACGCCAGCACCGGGCTTTGCAGCAGGCTCTTGCGCAGACCCGCAAGGAGTTGGATATCCCGTTAAAGGTGATGATTCGTTCACATCAGGGTAGAGAGAGTGAGAATTCATCGCAGCCCTTGGAAAATGGACGGAGTCCTATCGTGGGAAATGGACGGAGCACTCTCTCTGAGAAACATCCCGAGGGTGCCCCGAATCTGAGGGACCCGGAGCGGACAGTATTTTCCGGGGGAACTTCGAAAGAGCCAAAGCCGGTTTTGAGCGGTTTGCAAGTGAAAAGCGTGGTAGTGACACCGATGCCTTTCATCACGCTGGAAAATGGGGAGAGGATTTTTGAAGGTGGTTTGCTTCCTACCGGGCAGACGTTGGAAACAGTTGGTATCCACGCCTTGAAGCTACGGGAGAAAGACGGAACTGTAACAGTCTATTCATTGAAGGGGAGACCATGAGTGAAACATTGATATCCGTAATGGACATGAACAGCAATGGCATGGAGTTTAGGGCTCTACGCGACGAGATCCTGACAATGCATCTGGATGTCAAGCGGCGCATGGATGCCGGTTTGACGCCGGAGGAAATGGCTGTGACGCAAAAGATCTTTGCAGCAACCGAAGCGGCCGGAAAAATTCTGGAAAAACTTTGAAGCTGTCAAACAAATTCAAAAAAAGGAGGAAACCATGAGTTCGACCATCAACACCATCAACAACGGACTGGATCTCGGCAAAATGTTCAACGCCGGTCTTGACTCCATCACCAAGAAGGGCGATCAGATCCAGGCAAAGATGGATGAGATGCTGAATCAGGATAAAGTCGATCAGACGGCCCTGATGCAGCTTCAGTTTCAGATAGGTATCTACAACACCATGGTGGAAACGCTTTCCAACGTCACCAAGAACGTGACGGATTCGATGAAATCCCTGGCGCAGCGGACCGGGTAATTTGCTGTCAGGATTTTGAAAAACGATACGTTCATGTTTTCCATCGTTTCCTTCAAAGGGCTTGCCCTTTGAAGGAAACCGAATTTTTCGTAAAGGAATGGATCTATGCTCTCTGATGTGCAGGTTCAACGTTTGCTGGATATAGCCAATGCCGGGTGCCAAAAGGGGTTCATCGTTGAGGCACGGGCGATTTACGATGGAGTGCTGGCGGTGAAGCCAGGTTTTGCGCCCGCGCTTATAGGCAAAGCTTTCAGTTATGTTGTGGTAAACGGGTTTGACGAAGCTGAACATCTGCTGAAGGACGAAGTGCTGGCGGTCAATCCGGAAGATGCAGATGCCCTGTCTATACTGGGTCTGTGTCTGGCCCTGGCAGGACGTAAAGACGAGGCAAAGGAAATTTTAGCACCGCTGGCCTCTGGTACTTCACCAGCTGCAACATTGGCCAACAGCCTTTTAAAGGATGTTTGCGCGTGAAGATTTAAGGGAATCTTCTTTTCTCCGGGAGTAACGGTATGGAATTTTCCGCCCTGACATCTTCTCTTTCGCGTCTTTGGGAGATGGTAGAGAAATCGGGGATTTCTCCTGGAGCGGAACTCCGCGCCACGACAGGACCAACTGGAGAACCTCCCCAGGACTTGGTGCGGGAATTTGAAAGGGCAATGGAAGCACAGCCATCCGTGACGGAAAGTCAGCGAATGCCGTCAGAGACGGTTGCTGCTGAGAATGTGCCTTTTAATGTGTCGCCGGATTTACTTTCTGTGTCGGAGCGCGTGACGGATCCTTCCCGTATTGCGGAAAATAACAGTTTTGACTGGAAGGTGTCGCAGCGGGAAGAAACAAAGTTTGGTCCTTTTTTCCGGGAACAGGTGACAGAACTTTCACAACTGCTGGAAAAGGCTGGCGGCGGCCAAATTTCTCCGGTGGAACTCTACCGGATCCAGTATCTGGTGGGGATGCTTAAGGTGGAGGCAACAGGCGCGGTGAAAGTTTCCCAGCAGACTGGGCAAGGCTTTGAGTCTTTGTTGAAGCAGCAGGGTTGACCGACTGGAAAAAACGGAAAGATTCCGTTTTTTGAGGACACATTTGTTATCCGCAAGGCAGGAAAAGGGAAGAAAGTGAATCGAGCAAAGAAAAAAAACGGAAAGCACAGAGGAGTAGTGATAGCCGGACTTGTCTTGATGGCCCTGCTTGTTGCCGGATGTCAGGAGGAACTCTATCAGGGGCTTACTGAAAAGCAGGCCAATGTCATGCTTTCCACACTTTTGAAACGGGGAATTCATGCGCGCAAGGTGGCAGCGGGCAAAGCCGGTTTCAAGATCACTGTGGATAACAGTGAAATAATCCAGTCGTTGGAAATTTTGCGGGAAAGTGGTCTGCCGGATGAAGCCTTCGATAATCTGGGAAAGGTTTTTTCCGGTCAGGGCATGATTTCCTCGCCTTCGGAGGAACAGGCACGCCTTTCCTACGCTATTTCACAAGAATTGGCTGACACCTTTTCCCGAATTGACGGTGTACTGACCTCGCGAGTTCATATCGTACTGGCCAGTACGGATTCGGCAACCGATGTCCGTACACCGCCATCGGCTGCGGTTTTTCTCCGCCATACGCCCGAATCACAAGTGGCGAACCTCATCCCCAAAATTCGTGAAGTAACCGCCAGAGCTGTGCCCGGACTGGACTATGAAAAGATTTCGGTCATGTTGGTACCGGTGCGGGAATCCTACACGGTGCCCATGCAGCCCCGCAAAACATTCCTGGGATTGGCTTTTGAAACGGAGAGCGGTTCGCCTTATTTGCTTCTCGGTGCGGTTCTTGTGGCTCTGGCTGCATTGGGTGGTTTAGTCGCTTTGGGCGTGATGTTCCTGATGCGTCGCAAACGCAAATCGGCACTTGATACAAAAAATGCCGGATAAACTGATGGTGCATACGTATGGACAAGGGCTTTTTTTTTGACATTATTGCCCACAATCCTTTGCTGTTCCAGGCGATAGCCAATTTCAACAGTGCCGTTATTCCACCGGTTCCGGAGGAAATTTCTGCAGTTGCCGGGTTGGATGCCGCCGCATTGTGGCGGATCTCTGCGGTACGCAAGCATTTTAAAACCGCAGAGCTTCAGGAAGCTTTCTGGGATTTTACGGAAGAATCTCGTCGCTTGGCTTTGGTCGATGAAGCAAGTCTCAAAAAATTGCAGAAGTTGTTTGGAGTCGCTGTGCATGCGGAAGAGATAGCTCAAATTGTTCTTCGGGCCGAAGTCTTGGCTCTTCGGGAGAGTTTGGGAGAAGATATATACGACTATGCGGTGCACCGTGGGCAGTATCAACTTGGCGGCGTAAGCCGCCATTTTTGTAAAGAGGATTTGGAATTGCCGCTTTTGGAGCGGATTCGCAAACATGGCATATGGGCGATGTCTCTTTGTTCTGCTTCCTGGCCGGAGTCGCTCAGAAAAATTTTTGAGGAAAAATTGGAGGAAACGCTGGAGTGGGAAAAACCCTCCGCGGAAGTACGCCATGTGATTTGGTTTGGTCTGAAAAAAATTCTTTTGAAGGAGGTGGCTCCGCAATGGGCTCCCTATTTCAAATAACTGGAGATGTGGTACGGCCGGCTGCCGGCACAAGGGTTTTGAAAGCGGCAGACTTTGCACTGCTAACTGAAGCCAACGGTTTATTAGAACAGGCGCGTGCTCGCGCAGATGAAATCCTTCGAAAAGCTGAGGAAGCCTACCAGCAACGCAAGGAGGAGGGATACAGGGACGGACGGGAGGAAGGGCTTTTGGAACATACCGAAAAGCTTATGGAAACCGTCATGTCATCGGTAGAATTCATTGAAGGCATCGAAGCCACGCTTATTGATGTGGTTAACCAGGCAGTGCGCAAAATTATTGGAGAATTGGACAGCGATGAACGGATAGTTCGTATTGTACGGGAAGGGTTGCTTAAAGTTCGCAACCAAAGCCGGGTTACAATACGCGTGGCACCCGCTGATGATAAGGCTGTACGAACCGCGTTGGAGCCAATGCTGAAATCTGCGTCCGGAGCGGAAAGCTTTTTGGAATTGGTGCCGGATGCCCGTCTGGAACAGGGCTCATGTATTCTGGAAAGCGAACTGGGTGTTATTGACGCCAGTCTGGAAACTCAGCTGAGAGCGTTGGAAAAAGCTTTCACCTCACGCATTCAGGCAGGAAATAGAGGCTAAGGTTATGGCCTTCGAATATATTGGGCAGATGCTGGAGGATACAGTCAAAACCACCTCGTCTGTGGAGGTCCGTGGCCGGGTCGAACAGGTGGTAGGGACAATTATCCGCGCAGTGGTGCCAGGAGTCAAAGTTGGGGAAATCTGTATTCTGCGCAACCCTTGGGACAATTGGACCCTGCGGGCCGAGGTGGTCGGCTTTATCAAGAAAATTGCGCTTCTGACTCCGTTGGGTGATTTACAGGGAATTTCTCCAGCTACCGAGGTCATTCCCACCGGCGAAGTGCACTCCGTACCAGTAGGAGAAGATCTCCTGGGACGGGTTTTAAATGGTCTGGGCGAGCCTATTGATGGTGGCCCTCCCTTGAGGCCCAGTTCTCGCTATCCAGTTTACGCGGATCCTCCCAATCCGATGTTGCGCAAAATCATCGATCGACCTATTTCGTTGGGATTACGAGTGCTGGACGGCATGTTGACCTGCGGTGAAGGACAACGCATGGGAATCTTCGCGGCGGCTGGCGGCGGCAAAAGTACATTGCTTTCCAGCATTATCAAGGGCTGTTCGGCGGATATCTGCGTTTTGGCGCTTATTGGAGAGCGTGGTCGTGAGGTTCGGGAATTTATCGAACACGACTTGGGTCCCGAAGGACGCAAGAAAGCCGTGTTGGTGGTTTCCACTTCCGATCGTTCCTCCATGGAGCGTCTTAAGGCTGCCTATACGGCAACCGCTGTGGCGGAATACTTCCGAGATCAGAGACGCAGTGTGCTGCTGATGATGGATTCGGTCACCCGCTTCGGGCGCGCGCAGCGTGAAATTGGTTTGGCTGCCGGAGAACCGCCGACCCGGCGCGGTTTTCCGCCCTCGGTTTTTTCCACTCTGCCGCGGCTTATGGAACGGGCGGGGAATTCCGACAAGGGCTCCATTACCGCGCTTTATACCGTGCTGGTAGAGGGCGACGATATGACCGAGCCCATAGCCGACGAAACCCGCTCCATTCTGGATGGGCATATTGTACTGTCACGCAAGCTGGCGGCCGCCAACCACTATCCTGCCATTGATGTGCAGGCCAGCGTCAGTCGTGTAATGAACTCCATTGTCACCAAAGAACACAAACAGGCGGCACAAAAGTTGCGTAAAATTCTGGCCAAGTACGCCGAAGTGGAACTACTGGTGCAAATAGGCGAGTACAAAAAGGGATCGGACAAGGACGCTGACGATGCCCTGAGCCGCATTGATGCCGTGAACGCTTTTCTGAAACAGGGTTTGGGTGAAAAGAGCACATTTGACGAGACCCTGCAGGCACTTTTGAAAGTTGTTTCCTGATGCCGGCAAGTTATCCGCTGGAGCCTCTGCTCACCGTGCGCCATTTCCGGGAGAATGCGGCTCAAAATGCACTGCGGCGTGCGGAGCGGGCGGTTCGTGAGGCGGAAAATTTGATTGTGCAGCGTCAGCGGGAGTTGGAAGAGTATCGTATCTGGCGTCTTGAAGAGGAAGAACGGCGCTACACCGAGATTATGGGGCAGGAAATAACCATGCCTGAGCTCGACAAGTTTCGTGCCGGTCTGGCGGCTCTGGCCAACGAGGAGCAGGGCAAGATACTGGCGGTAGAACAGGCACGTGTCGAGTTGGAAAAGTGCCAGGCCGCAGTGGAGCAGGCGCGTCAGGCAGTTAAAACCGCTCAGAGGGAAACTGCCAAAATTGTTGCACACAAGGATATCTGGAAGGCCGAAGCCAAAAAGGAAGCGGAACGTCAGGAAGATCTCGAAACCGAGGAGTTTAAACCTCGTTCCATAAACACTGAAGAAGACGAATAGGGGAGGGAGAAAACCATGACCGTTGTGAAGATAAGCATGATGGAAAATCCTTTGCTCGGTGGTACTTCAGATGTGGCCCCCATGCCGCCCCTCCCGGAAGATGTTGAAGCTTTTGCGCAGGCGATGAAATCGTCGCCGAATGATATGCCGAGGGCGGTAACACGGCAGCAAGGGAAAACAGCAGAGGAAACGACATCTTCAACCAGCAGTCAAGTACAAGTATCTGCGGAAAAACCGGTTGGAAACACGATGGCACATCAGGAAAAACCGGTGATGCAGGCAGTGCCGTCGCCAAACGGTCAAGCGCAGGCATCTGCGGAAAAACCGGTTGTAAACATGGTGGCTCACCAGGAAAAAAATGTAACGCAAACGGCGCCGTCGCCAAACGGTCAAGTGCAGGCATTCGCAGAAAAACCGGTTGTA
>JAEEGI010012549.1_pt1 | contig 18115 bp, 18 predicted proteins | sample 8958751 | NCBI WGS metagenome assembly JAEEGI01 (sample SAMN16246545, study PRJNA631951) | gut metagenome | biome: gut microbiome; feature: rumen; material: KS-attached | host: Bos | place: Iran: Karaj | collected 2018-10 | reverse complement strand
ATTTGAGCGTCCTTCTCTTATCAATGCTGAATTCGGTGGAACATAAGAACCTTCTTTACACAATCCTCTGAACTTGTTCGCCTTGTTTCGATACCATTTATGATCTTCTTCTGTAGAATTTGGACCATAACATTTTGCAACCATATGTTCTGTACGAGCAGCATCGTGGTCAATGATCCTTGCTCGATAAAAAATTGAACTTGGTTTTATCACCATTTCATTTTTTCTTGCAATATCGCCAATTTTGTCAAGAACTATATGAGACGGGAAAAATCTATGTTGGTATTTTACCTCATTGCAAAAAGAAGTCCATATTTCCTGAGCCTTATCGTAATTCGAAGATGACATTATCCTATTTATATTTTGATTTGAAGCTATTCTTATTTGACAACCTTACCTCCCATTCCCAATCTCTCTCATAAACTCATCCGCCACATACAAATCCCCGTAAAGATAAAGCCCTGTCGATTTGTCGTGGAGGTCGGCGCAGGTTTGGCTTTCGTAGAATAGTTGCAACGCTTTCACGGGTTCAATATTGAGCCGCTTGGCCAGCTCCACCGAGATGGCGCCAATGCGGTTGCTCATAATAATCTCCTGTATGACAGGCGATTTGACAGGGTCGTCAGATTGTTTCTGTTCCATCACTTCACTCATTTTCTGTTTTCCCAATTGTTCATACATTCTATTAATACCTCCGCAAGATTTTCCCTGCTCTCACTGTGAAGCGTTTCGTAGTGAGGGAGTATAAACCGTTCTATCAGACCCACACGCTTCATCCGTTGGTAAACTTCTTTGTAGGAAGTATTAAGGAATCTGGCGGTGGTCTCAACACAAGTAGCTATGAACGTCATGACTACTTGCGTCCTTGATATTTCAACAATATTTTTCATAACACAGCATTCAAGAGTGCAAAAATACAAATCTTTTCCCATTCATCAAATCTTGTAGAAGAAAAACACTTCTCCTCACATCAATCCCCCAACAAACCTCACAAACCCTTCTACATCCCCCTCCACGCTCGCCTTCTCTAACACCGCCATGTACTCTTCCCGGCGCTCCACGGGGATCACCACCCAAGGGTAGCCGGCGGTCACGAGCTGGCTGTTCATCACGAAGCGGGCGGTGCGGCCGTTGCCGTCCATGTAGGGGTGGATATAGACGAAGAAGAAATGCCCTAAAACGGCACGCACCAAGGCGTTATCTTCTTCCATCATCAAATCCGACAAAGCGCTCATCGCGTCTAAAACGGCATCGGGATTCAACGGCGTGTGCATGGAGTTTCGGATATAGACCTGATGCCGGCGGTAACCCACCAGATCCGAAGCCTTCACAATACCCGCCCGAATGCACGGCTCGAACAGCTGGAAGTGCCAGTCCTGATGGCTTTTTACGTACAATTGCGCCGGTGCCTGCCCTGAAAAACAATCGACTACGCCCTGCTTCAGCAACTCGTACGCCTGATAATATCCACGGGCGGCTAACGCATTCCTGCGCTCTTTGTCCGCTTCGTCTTTTTCGGGGTCCCAATCACCACTCCGCACCCGTTCCAGCAGCCCTTCCGTGATCTTGTACCCCTCGATCGACAAAGAGTGATAGCTGTCCTTCACATACGTCGCATCTATCATCGCCAACACCGACGCCGCATCCTGCTGCACCGGCATTACTTTTAATTTCGCCAGCACCACCTTCCGCATCTGCATCCACATCAGTCGGATGCGCGATGCGTGTGGAAACACTGCGAACGTCTCCAACCGCACGTCCTCCTCAAACGGGTTTTCTTCCGTCACCGTATATCCCACCTGACGCATTCTACGCAACAACTCGTCCGCCATCTCCTCCCGACCGATGGAACGCAACGCACCGGCCACGCGCCCCGCCCGGGTGGTGTGCCCTCCGTCAATGGCCGCCGACACTATCGGCGACACGTCCCGCAGACTGGCTAAACACGATCTTGCTTCCAGTGCGTCGTGCCGGTAATAATCGGGCCCCACCATCAACAGGGCATACTCCATCGGATATAACCGTACGCCGTATCGCGGCTCTTGCACCACTTCCGGCGGCAAAGAAGCCTTGCTGTCCACTAGCGACGTTCCAAAGGGTAACTGCAGAATGTTGTTCGTTCCTGATTCACTGCGCACTATCAACTGCTTGGGAATCACCGTTTTTCCACTATGGAAATAGAGCGACATTTCCGGCGAAAGGCACCATTTTCCAGCGAACCTACTATCTATATAGGCCGTAATGAAACTCCAGTACGATACATACCATACTGTAGAATCGCCCTCGCTTCCCGGCGACGACGGAATATACCATCCCTTGATGACCATTTGCAGATACCCGCTGTTCACCAACCGCTCCGTATGTGTCCGTCCTAATGTATCCGCGCCTTGAATCACCAAATTGTCCCCGTGGGCATCCTGGTACTCTTTCAACACCGCCAACGACTCTGCCAATTTCTCTTGTGTTGTTGCCATCCTTGTACTATTTTTGCTGTTGTTAGTTTTTATTGCTTTATTACTGTTAGTTTTTGTTGTCTTACTGTTATTAGTTTTTACCGCTGCAAAAATACAAATATATTTCCAATATCACGTTATTTACTTTGACAATTGCGATGCTTGATATCGAAAGTCGCTTCTCGGAGCATCTTTCCGCATATCATCCCGTTTTGATAATCCTTAACCCCAAACCATTATTTTGTGTACCTTTGCGGCGTTGTTTTTCACCAAATATCGCAAATGAAAAAGACACTGCTTTTCCTGACGGCCGTCTTCTGCTTCTCCACCCTCATGGGGCAGCAGATGAACAAGATCCTCTATTACAACCATCTCTACTTGGAATCAAAGGTCAACGGGAAAACCGCCCGGCTGGTCTTCGACACCGGATCCCCCTACACCTGCATCGACAGCATTTTCGTTGCCGACAGTAACCTCCAATACAGTAGAATCGTCGAGGGCAGGATGGGCGGTGCCGGAAACAGTCAGGAAACGGTACGGGTCATCGTCAACGAGCTGACTTACACCGTTTCGGGTCAAGAGTATGTGAGCGACATCTCTCCCATCATTCAGCTTAAACCCATCGTGGGCGATTACGCCGACGGCATACTGGGAATCGACAACTTGGACGACAAAGTCATCACGATAGACTATTTGAATGAACAAATGGCTTTTGAAGATCAATTGGGCCACACCGAAGGTTTTACCTCCATTCCCATACGCTATGAAAACAGACGCATCTATGTGCCGCTGACGGTTGCCATCAGTGAGGGTAAAATCATCGAAGGTGAGGGATTGATGGATCTTGGCAGCAGCGGCTCGGTGGAGTTGACGAGTTTGGTGGCTCAAAAATATGCTTTGACGAACATCACACCGCAGATACGATACTCCACGGCTGTCGGCGGTATCGGCGGGGCGGCTACTGGCAGCGATTTCAGGGCGAAAAGCGCCTCGGTGGGCGGCTTCACCTTTAACGACATTGTCATGGGATTCAGCAACAACACGGGCGGGGCGCTCGCCAGCAAGGAATACATCGGCATTGTCGGCAATGACTTCTGGGAACGTTTCGACATGATCATCGATCTTCCGGGAAAGCGCATTTTTCTTAAGCCGAACACCAAGTTCAATGACCCATTTGAAAGTCCCGTGCGGGGATTCTCCTACACCGACCGAAGCCGTACCCTCGGATATTGGATAGTCAACAGTCTGGCTGAGGAATCCAATGCCGAGAAAGCCGGTTTGCGAAATGGCGACCGCATCGCGGCTGTCAACGGACGGGATGTGAAGGGGATTTCCCTTGAAGAACGTAAGACCTTCTTCGACGGCATGACTGAGATCACACTCACCATCCAACGTGACAATGGGACAGTGGAGATATCCTTCCCCTTCGACGAGCCGAAATTGTAAGGGAAAAATTCAGAAAATTTTTTAGCCAGCCCCCCGCCGAAAAAGAGCCCCCGGTCACCGTCCTATCTCGGCACCTGGTGGATGATCTCTAAAATGTTGTTGACGAACATGTTGATGGCCATCGCTAAGAGGATGACGCCGAAAAACTTGCGGATGATGAAGATTACGTTGGCGCCCAACAGCTTCTGGATTTTGTCGAGGTAGCGGATGACGATGTAGTCGAGGATGATGTTCAGCGACAGTCCCAGCAGTATGTTGATGACGGCGTAGTCGGCGCGGAGGGAGAGTAGGGCGGTGATGGCGCCGGGCCCCGCGATGAGCGGGAAGGCCACGGGTACGATGCTTGCGCCGCCGCTGCTCGGCTCGTTCTTGATGATGTCACGACCCAAGACCATCTCCACCGCAAGGATGAAGAGCACCAACGAACCCGCCACCGCAAAGGAGGCCGAGTTGATGCCGAAGAGCCGGAACAAGGCATCGCCGGCGAAGAAAAAGAGCAAGAACAGACCCAAAGCCGTCAGACAGGCCTGTGCCGCCTTGATGTCCTGGTTTTTCTCACGAATGCCCATGAAAATGGGGATGGAGCCCAAAATATCGATGATGGCGAACATCACGATGAACGAGCTGAATATCTCTACGAAGTTGATGGTTCCGAACATAGCCTTTCCTTTTTTTTAACGGCGGCAAAAGTACAAAAATGTCAGATGCGGAACTGCTTTCCAATGCGTTGCATCTAAATAAAAAATGTACTTTTGCGGCCTTAAAAAAAGACAGAAATGAAAAACATTACCTTTATCGTCGCTGCGTGCTGCCTGATGATGACCGCGTGCGCTCAGTCGCCCAAAAGTGCTGAAAACCAAAAGAATTCACAAACCAATCAGAAAGAGATGAAAAAGACTTTGATCGTTTATTTCTCAGCCACAGGCACCACCAAGGCCGCCGCGCAAAAACTCGCCCAAGAGTTCAACGCCGACCTTTATGAGATTACCCCTGAACAACCTTACACCGCCGCCGACCTTGACTGGCGCGACAAGAAGTCCCGCTCCACGCTGGAGATGCAGGACAAGAGCTCGCGTCCCGCCATCAAGGGCAAATGCGAGAACATCGCCGACTACGACACGGTGTGGATCGGCTTCCCCGTGTGGTGGTACACTGCTCCCACCATCGTCAACACTTTCATCGAAGCCCACGACCTTAGCGGCAAGGTGCTCAACGTGTTCGCCACCAGCGGTGGCAGCGGCGTGGAGGGTTCCGCCAACGACCTCAAGAAGGCGTACCCGCAGTACAAATGGGGCGAAAGCCGTCTGATGAATCGCTAAATCCCCTCCGTAGCAGAGCCTGTCGATGCCATTGTTGGCGTGCTCGCAGGGAAGGAAATGCAGGACCAGGCCATTGACCAGTTTGTCATGAAGACTGCCTGTTGCACCCTAAATTATTCAACGAATGGACAGACGTGAATTTTTGAAGAAGGCGGCCCTCGGGGTGGCGGCAGTGGCGGCAACCAGCCTGCTGGAGCATCCCGCTGTGGCTACAGCAAATGAATTGATTAACAATAAAACACCGAATATGATGAAGAAAATAATGGTTATCGACGGTGGTCCGTGCCGTAACATGAACACCGCCGCCATGCTGGAATCCTTCGCCAACGGTGCCAAAGAGGGTGGGGCAGAAGTGAAATTGGTGCGCCTCTACGACATGGACTACAAAGGTTGTATGTCGTGCATGGCCTGCAAACTCAAAGGCAAAGCCTCGAACATCTGCAAGTTCAAGGATGCCTTGACCCCAGTTTTGGAGGAGATTGCTGAAGCCGACGGTCTGGTGCTCGGCTCCCCGATCTACTTCGGCGACGTGACCGGCCAGATGCGCACCTTCCTGGAGCGGCTGGCTTTCCCGTGGCTCTCCTACAACGACTACAGTATGACAGCGCCCAAGAAGATGCCCGTGGTGCTGTTGGAGACCATGAACGGCGCGCCCGCCCGCAACAACAGCAAGGGCTACGGCTCGATGGAGCACTGCATCTCCGCCGCACTCGGCGACCCCGAACGGCTGGTTGCTTACAACACCTATCAGGTGAAGAACTACGACCGCTACGAACTGGCCGGCTTCTCCGAAGAGGCCAAGCGGAAATACCGCGAGGAACATTGGGAAGAGGACCTGCAGAAGGCCTTCGACGCGGGCAAGCGGATGGCGGAGGCGAAAGAATGAACGTGTTCCGTGAAGGTAATTGAGCAACTGTACCCATAACAAGATAAAATGAATTGCTGGAATTAAGGGGATTTTCAACATCAAGCATGAAAAATAAACGCTTGTTTTATGAAGAATGGACGATGTTGGACCCTGATTCATCGGTCATAACAGATGAATCAAAATAGCCAATCGTGATTGGCGATTTACAAAGCATAAACAAATAGGCAGATAGAAAATCGGCAATTTCAATTGCCAATTTAAAAATCAAATGATTCAAGTTTCGCAAGCTCTTTTCGTTGTAACTATTGGCGTATTTTCGTGATTTTCCGTAGGAAATTCCGCTGCGGACGCAGCGAGCATGCGGAATGGTGCGCACCTCCACATAAGGCCAAGAGGAGACTGTCGGCATGTCCATATCAAGATTACGCAAGGGTTTTGGAACTCTTGCGTTTTTTTTGCCAATGAGTATATAGTTTCAAAAAATTTGTATTTTTGCAACGGTGTTGCGGGGAGAAATCCGCAGCATTCAGAAAGCGCGTTTTCGCTTTATTCCGTAACGTGAAACTCGACAAATCACAAGTCAAATCGGGATACTGGGAAGATGAGCATCCCATGTTTGTGTTTTACACATTCGGATTGTTTGTGTGGGCTGTTTTCTCTTCTTATCCGTTTGATGAAGATTCGGGTCTTCGGGTTTAGGTGAGTTGGGAATGGAGAGCCTCGCTTATCTGTTGTGATAGTATGCACCCAAAGGCTTATGGTGCGAAACAAGTTAAACACAAAACAATTACGAAATGGGACTGTTAGATTTATTCCAGAAAGGGAAACAAATGGTCACAGATGTGCAGGATGAGATTGAAAACTGGCGTTCTCTCGATCCAGATGTTCTTCGCGCCATTGCTGATGAAGACCTAATATTAGCCAAAAACCTTTATATTCAGAAGACGGGGGCATCGAGAGTGAGAGCCGCTATGGTGGTGGAGAAAATTGCTGCAACCGTTCAGAAAGAATATCCGTATGATGACCCTGAATATTGGAAATACATTGATCCTGAAGTTCTTCGAGATGTAGCGGAAGGAATAGAATCATTAGCTATACTTGCATATATGCGAAAGAATAGTTGCTCAGAAGAGAAAGCGTGTCGAATTTTGGGTAAAATTTGGGATTCTGTCAGAGATAATTATAAAATTTATTTAGAAAAAGAGGCCTTGGCATCCGTTTCCCTTTCTTGGCCTCATAAAGAATCTGTCGTAGTGGGATTCAAACCTACCCCACACGATAAAAACAAAATAAGTATTGCATACATAAATTTGAATGCACAAATTAAAGACAATCTTTCTGAAAGAAAATATGTGTTAGATAGTTATTATTTACTCGTTGATTATTTTGAATATTTTAGCGAACCGCTCCCGTATTTTCAGCGCATACAGAATGACTATACCGCCATATTCAAAGACGGCATTATTTATCTACGGAACGAAGATGGTGACGTGTTGGAACTTGAGGATTTTAAAATCGGAGACCTCAATTTTAACACCCAAGATTCCGAATACAAGCGGTATAAGAGGATATACGACCAATTGACATCAGAGGTGGAGTTTGAAACATTTGGTATGGATGATTTGAAAAAGGTGGAGACAGGAAAAATGAGTGAAAAAGCACTCTTGTCTGCTGCCACTCGCTACAAGTTCAACTTCAAAAGATCAGGTAATAAGGTATTTGAATATCCAAAGTTCTATCCCACTTGTATCGTGACAGAGAATTTCAATCTTAAAGATATATTGAAAAAACATTATTTGGATTTCTACAAGACAATAGATGATGAACGTTCAGTCGTTCCTTGGCAATATGATATATTGAATTTGGTGGCCCAGTATAATGAAGAGTCCTGTGATAAGTTAGATTCGGTCATTCATGAATGCATCAGAAAAAATTTTCCGGAATGTGAAGCACTTGCAGAAGAATGTAATAGAAAAGCAAGGAGTTTGATACACACGCTTAACAATAGAAGAGTAGGCTGTTACTTTAATTGCGCTGAAATGCGATTAAACACTCAAGATGTGGGGGAAGACAAGCCTATTGCTGTTCTGGCCTTACCATTGTTTGGTGATATTTTTCACCCAACAGAGGATGGAATAGCAGCCTTGCATCGTTTCCCGATTCACAAACCTTTCGAGAATCTAGAACTTTCCATACAGCTGTTTAAAGACAATTCTAAAAAAATTGTGTTGAGTGCAAACGGCTTATACCGCGAATTTTCGGTAATTGCAAAAAAGAAATAATAATCAAAACAATAAAATCATAAAAAAATGAAGAAGACAAACAAAACAATTCTGTTAATGGCCGTTGCCGCCATTTTAATGATTATTGCCGCATCATGCGGGGCAGCTGAGGAAGATATGTACTCTGCAAAGGACTTTCTTTTCATTAAGGTAGATGTTGATTCCACATGGATTTCTTTTGCTCTTTTGTGCATGCTTTTGGCGGGATATTGGTTTTGTAGGTTTCATATTATGAAAGAGCTAAAGGAAGAAGACCCGTCAATTACATATTGGGAAGCTGAAGACTATATTATGGATATCGCAAGTTCAAACTTATACGAAGAGAGGGAAGGGAAAGGAGATATTGAGACTTTTATATGGGGTTCACTTCGAATTGGGCCTTTCCTTTGCCGAGTGACACCTGTTATGATGGTTTACAGTTGGTTTTTTGACAGATGGCACTTGCCTTATTGGATATTCACTGTGCTAACATGCTTGGCATTACGTTTTGTTCCGAAATGGTTGGGACTGGATTTGTCGCGTTTCTACAGTAAGTGGATTGTGATTTGGAGCATATTTAGTTTTGTGGTGCTTGTTACTGCATTGATTGTCAATAAGGGGGGAGCATAAGGTGCATGTCTTTTTGAGAAGATTGATTTATCAATGGTTTTAGAGTAAAAAGAATGTACCACAACTATCACGAGGCCGCCCTCTAGCAGGGCGGTTTTTTGTCCGAAAAAAGCGGCATGATGGAATATTTTTGTATTTTTGCAGCGGTGTTGCGGGGAGAAATCCGCAGCATTCAGAAAGCGCGTTTTCGCTTTATTCCGTAACGTGAAACTCGACAATTCACAAGTCAAATCGGGATACTGGGAAGATGAGCGCTCCTTGTTAGGTATTCGTTTCATACGACATACTCAACGTGGGGTTGTTCGCTCTTCTCATCCATTTGACAGGGAGTCGAGCCCTCACGTTAGGATGAGTCGAGAATGGAATGGCTCCACTTTCTTGTTATATGTGGTGCGCCTTGCGGGCCTGAGGTGCGGAAAAAAAGGAACGATGGCAAAGAACATCTATTTCCGTCCCGAATGGACCTGTGGCAGATATAACGCCGACAAACACGTGGCGCTGATGTACAACCTCATCGCCGGCTACAGCTACTTTTTTGAAAGTTACTCCGCAGATGTAGTGGGGCAGATTCTCAATGTGAAACGAAATAAGGAAGTTTCAGTCGCCGAAGTGGCACAGAGTACCGGTATCGCCGAGGAAAGCATCGAACCATTCTTCCAGCAGTTTGTGGAACTGGGACTTCTTGTTTCTGTCGTGCCGACCAAAGAGGAGATTCTTCGCTACCGGCATCAGTTGGCGGATGTGAAATGCCGCGAGCAGCAGGTGGAGAAAACCACCCATGAGAAACTGCCTATGGAAACCTCCAATGCCGAACAGGCCTACTACGACGCGGTGGAGGCACAAGGTGTTGTAACCTCCGTGATGTTTGAACTCACCTACAACTGCAGCGAGAAGTGCATCCATTGTTACAATCCCGGTGCTACGCGCAACGACAGCGAAATCTCACATCGCGGAGACCGTGAGGAGCTGCAATGGGAGGACTACAAACGCATTATTGACGAACTTGATGAAGCTGGTTTGGTGAAGGTGTGCCTCTCTGGTGGAGATCCCTTTTCGAAGCCCATCGCGTGGGACATCATTGACTATCTGTTCCAGAAGGAGATTGCGTTTGATGTGTTTACAAACGGACAACGCATTGTGAGTGAGGTGGAAAGGTTGGCAGATTATTATCCGCGGATAGTGGGTGTGAGCATTTACAGCGGTGTTCCCGAAGACCACGATGCCATCACGCGGGTGCCGGGCTCGTGGGAACGCTCGATGAAGGTGGTGCGACGGCTTTCCGAACTGGCAGTACCGATGAACATCAAATGCTGTGTGATGCAGCCCAACCTGCACAGTTATTATACAGTTGCCGATTTGGCGTTCAAATTGGGTGCGCAGCCGCAGTTTGAAATCAACATTTCCGATTCCAATGAGGGTGATACCTGCGCCCGCCAGTTGCGCCTCACCGAAGAACAGTTGCAAGTGGTGTTGCGCGACGATAATGTGCCGCTTTATGTTGGTCCCGAGGCTCCAAATTTCGGTGGCTATCCCCGTGACCTGAATAATATAGCATGCGGGGCAGGTAAAACCATCTTTTGCATTACACCAGAGGGATATTTACAACCTTGTTGTGCATTTCCGTTATCTTTTGGAAACCTGAAAGAAAAATCCTTGTCGGATGTGTTTGCCGATAATGAGCCGTTGCAACAGTGGCAGCACCACACTTTGCAGCAATTCACTGAATGCGGGCGTCACGATTATTGCGACTACTGCAATCTTTGCGCTGGTCACGGACAGATGGAGCACGGCGACTGGCGTAAGCCTGCCGAGAACTGCTGCTACATGGCTAAAATTCGCTTCAATTTGGCGCACAAGATGATGGAAGGGTATGACCCACTTCACGGATACGAATTTGTAAAGGCATTGCAAGCGTTGCCGAAGGCCAAGGTGACGCTTCAACGCCAGTATAATACAAAGGGATAAATGGTGTCTCCCGCAGTACACCTATAACCGTTTAATTTTTACCGAAATGAAAGTAGAATTGTCAATTAGCAAAACATCTCAAGTGATTTGCATGGGACACTGCTCACAAATTTCAGAAGGAGTTTGCGGAGTTATGTGGCGTCAAGTTTAAGTCTAATCAAGCAGGGTGGCTTGTCCGCCCTGCTTTTTCAAATTTAGTATTAACCTTTATACAATTATTATGGAGAAACAAATAATTATTGAACCGAAAATCCCACAAAAACCAATTCTTCCAGATCAGCCGAAACGCACTCCGATTCCTGAGAAACCTTCTAAACCCGTAATTCCTGATATAAAACCAAATCCAGGGAAAAAAGTTTTATGAAAAAAACGTTGTTTAGTGCCAAAAGTGTTGATTATATAGCAATAGAATATCCTTTCAAATTAAATAGATACCCATTTCTCCGTTCCGAAGACGGTGACAAAACAATGTGGCGAGTCAGTCCTCTTCATGGCCGCAGTTTTGTGGTCGGGCAGCACGAGGATGGTCGGTATATTGTAAGCAAAGGGAACGGGTTGTGCTATTCGCAGTTTCCGTTCCTTTACACGCCCGAAATGCCTACGGATGTTTGGGGTCTTCTGCTTAAGGAGGATGCCTTGCGCGATTTTTATTGTTGTCAAGATGTGCGGGCGTTGGGCATTAAAACTAACTGGATGGAATGTGTGTTAGAACTGGATTATCCCATCCATATTGAAAAAACCGGCGCAGACCTGAAACCGTGCCTATTGCAATACAGCGTGGAGTGCCCCTACCGTATCTGCGATGCCGCCTTTATGGAGCGGGAGCAGATTGAGGCGGAAGTGGCCAAATGGCAGCAGTACAACGAGTCAGGGTGGCAGCAGAACCACCATATTGCTGCAGAAGTACTCATCCGAAACCTGCGTGTCATGCACGACCACGAGGTGCTGCACAACGCCATCCACGAGCAGAACTACACTTGGGCGTTGGAGTTGCTCGACTTCGAGCTTTGCCGCACCCCGCAACACCCTTACACCAAAGCAGACTACGAGCGTCATGTAAGCGACCTGTACGACCGCGAGGTGATTCAAACCTACGTTATCATCAATTACATCGCCGGGGTTTTGCGTGAGAAACAGGACTTCAAAGTCATAGACGGTATCTTCGAGAAATACGGCTACCCCATCAGCAAATGGAAAGTACCAAAAGACAGGTGAACAGAATTTTAACAATCAAAACATTATGTACTTCAATCAAAAAATATACATCCGTGAAGGGCAAAACTCCACCGGTCGCATTCTGTACAACGTATATGGCAATTGGATTCGCGAAGGACAAAGTTCTGTCGGTACCATTCTCTATAACATCGATGGCAATTGGATTCGCAAAGGGCAAAATCCGCTTAGCACGATCATTTATAATGTCGATGGCAACTGGATCCGCGAAGGACAATCCTCCGTTGGCCGGATTGTGTTCAATATTGACGGATATTGGATCCGCGAGAGACAAAATTCGCTTGGCAAAATCCTATTTAACCTCACTACCTGTTAAAATAGAATAAAAATTCGTCAACATGAACAGTCAGAGTGCAGTGGTCGACTCCGATTCCAGTACGAATGACACCATCAAGGGCGTTATCGGTGCTGTTGTCGGCGATATCATCGGAAGCATGTATGAGTTTAAGAAGGTCCCGTGCAGGATAAAGTGGTTTAGTGCCAGCGACTCCGTGACGGACGATTCAGTGTTGACCGTCGCGGTGGCCGATGCCCTTCTGCATGGCAAGTCTTTTGAGCAGGCCTTTCGTACGTGGGGAAATCAGTACCCGGCAGCCGGTTTCGGAAAGGGATTCCGCAAGTGGATAAAAACCCCATCAGGAACCCGGAATCATAGTTCCGCCAATGGTTGCGCGATGCGTATCAGTCCCGTCGGTTTCTATGGCCAGAACCTCAAGCAGGTGCTTGAGCTGGCCAAGGAGGCTACAATACCGACCCATGACAGCAGGGATGGGATTCGCAGTGCTCGGGCGGTGGCTGCAGCCATCTTCCTCGCCAGAGAAGGTAATTCCAAACTGGAAATCAAGAACTACGTGGAGAAAACGTTCCGTATTCCTGTTTATGATAATTTTCAGACGGCAGATGCTTTTGCTGCTCGACATAGAAGGTCCGATTACGTGATGGCGCCAGAATCTGTCACCATAGCCATGAGCGCTTTTATGTTCGGCAATGATTTCAACGAGGTCATTGAATCGGCTGTCAAGTTAGGCGTGGATACTGACACCATCGCTGCCATCGCGGGTGGTGTGGCCGCCGCCTATTATGGCGTGCCAAGAACAATCGCCGAACAAGCCTCTATTTATATACCGAAACGGATGTTAGATGTCATTAATGAGTTTGATGGTGCTAACCTGCCAAATCTCCGTATCACACCACCAATGGTAAAACGCTGGGGTAACGATTGTGTGGTGGTCTATGGCACTAATGCGGAGGAATCGGAGGGCGAGCGAGGCTATTTTGAAACTCGGACAAGTCGTTTCACTCGCATGCCTCTTGCCGGATTTCCCATCCATACCATCGGGACATCCATTGACACTGTAAAGCAAGACATTAGGAGACTCATTGCAGAAGTAGGGGCGAACCCTGACAAAATATATCTCGTTCAAGATGTTGGTCTTGGGAAGAAATCCCAAATCGGCCTTGACGTGATGGTGCCGCTTTTTGAGCCACTGAAGGACAAAGAGAACGTTTACCTGTACAAGGACATCTGGAATAGGATTAATAATAATCGTGAACTACATGCTTTGATGAATCAAAAATGACGTTCAGACCAACATTCGCGCTAATTACAAAAGAAAAAAATCAAATAAAATTCAAAGAATTGATTAGATGCAGAAAATATACAAACCTGATGTTAACTAAAACATGGAAAATGTACCGCAAAAAAAGTTAAGAGTCCGAGATGTTTTCCGCAAAGTGGACTTTGACGAGTACAAGAATAGTTGTACAAAAGAATTGCTTCAACAATTTCTTGACGGAAAACTCGGCCTAGAAACACCAATAGAAACCCTACGCGGGATTATGTTTGGCTATACGTTCACCGAAGACTATGTTAATAATAGACACGTAAGTCCCTTCAGCATTCAATATTGGGAAGATGTTGTTGACTTTGGGGATAACATTCCCAACGATTGGGAGGAAAAAATTGATGATGAAGTAATAGTTGAGCTTTGCCAAAATCGGATAGATCAGATTGTTGACACCTTGCTGAGCACAGGCGATGGCAAATCCCCTGGAACTGCCTTCTGCGTTATTGACACCTATCAGGAATATGAATTAATGCGGGAAATCTTTACGTTTGGTATCCCCGAAAAAATTCGACAGTCTCTGTTAGAAGGCGGTATTGACTGCATCGAGTTTGCTTCCAACGAGTATGGTGTTGAAAAACTCTATTTTGATGTCCATCGGAGATTTGAAGTGGGGTATCCATTTAAAAGAAATGGTGAACTTAAATGTGATGAAATAGAGTTTGATTGGGCTTGATAGGGAAATTACATGAAAATATAATACAACAGCTTTTTTTTTAAAATATCGCCCACGATATAAATATTTTTTGTATTTTTGCATCGTGAACGATATAAATCTGCAAGTAATGGAATACGAGCAACTTAAGCTAAATAACCAACTCTGTTTTCGCCTCTATACGGCGGCGAGGCTGACCGTGGGCGCGTATCACCCCTACCTCGACCCGTTGGGCATCACCTATCCGCAGTATCTCGTGCTGCTCGTATTGTGGGAGCAGGACAAGCAGCCGGTATGTAACATCGCCAAGCGGCTGATGCTCGACACCAACACCGTTACCCCCTTGTTACAGCGCATGGAGAAATCGGGGCTGCTCCAACGCACGAAGGGCAAAACGGACACGCGCCAGCGCATCGTGTCGCTGACCGAAAAGGGCACAGCCCTGCGCGAGCAGGCGAAGCACATCCCTGAATGCCTGAGCTCGAACATTTTGGAGAAAATGGGTTCTGTGGAGGAGTTAGCAACGTTAGTACCCACCCTCGACAAACTCATCGAAGGATTGAGTGAACGATAAATCGGTTAAACCCCAATAATCCCAAGTCTTAAGTCTCAAGTCTCAAATCACTAATCACAAGTCACAAATCACAGATAATTCGAATTAACAAAAAATATCACTTAAAACAATAAAGAAATGGCTACTATTTATGATTTCAAGACCCTGAACAACAAGGGCGAAGAGGTGGACATGGCGCAATACCGCGGCAAGGTCCTCATGATTGTCAACACCGCTTCCAAATGCGGTTTCACCCCGCAATACGACGGGCTGGAGGCACTGTACAAGAAGTACAAAGACCAAGGTCTCGTGATTCTCGGTTTCCCGTGCGACCAGTTCAAGCACCAGGAGCCCGGCTCCGATGCGGAGATCGCGGAGTTCTGCCGCCTCAACCATGGCGTTACCTTCCCGCTGATGAAAAAGATCGACGTCTTTGGTAAGAATGCCCACCCGATTTTCAAATATCTGACGCAAACCGTGCCCACTGAAGAGGTGAAAGGGCTGAAAAACAAGGCAACGATGGCCCTTGTGGACGGTCTGAGCAAATCCGAAGGTCGCGAGGAAGGCGGCGTGCGCTGGAATTTCACCAAGTTCCTCATTTCCAAAGACGGCAGCATCGTCAAACGTTTCCCGCCTGTGGCCATGCCCGAGGACATGGAGGCAGATGTTGAATCTATGTTGAAATAAAACGATTATGATCCTCTATTTTTCGGGCACGGGCAACAGCTTAGCCATCAGCCGCCACATCGCGGAGAAACTCAACGAAACGGTGATGCCGCTCAGTCAGGCGGTGCATCAGGATTTGTCGCGGGAGCGGCGCATCGGGCTGGTCTATCCCAGCTACTGGTTCAATGCGCCGCGGGCGGTAACCGAATTGCTGCCACGACTGCAACTGCCCAAGGAGGCGTACGTCTTCATCGTCATCCCTTGCGGCGCGCAGGCCGGCAACGCCATCCACACGGTTCAGAAACTGCTGGCCGACAAAGGATTGCCGTTGGCGTACAGCCAGAAAATCCGCGTGCCCGACAACAGCGCCGTCGGCTTCGGGCGCGACCCCAACAAACAGGTCTGGAAGTTCGAGAAATATGCCGATCGGTTGGAGCGCATCACCGAGGAGATTGCCGCTGGAACGCATAGTTTGTATTACGCGTGGTGGGGACCGATAGGCGCACTGTGTGCCCGTCCCGGTATGCAACGCCGCACATTGCCGATGCTCACGCCCGCCGTCAACGCTGACCTCTGCGTTGGCTGTGGTATCTGCGCTGACGTGTGCCCGCAAGGAAACATCGCCCTCACGGACGGCAAAGCCCGTTGCGGCGACAACTGCACGCAGTGCCTCGCCTGCGTCCACTTCTGCCCAAAGCAGGCCGTGGAGCTCAACCGCAAGCCCACGCCCAAGGCACACCAGTACCATCACCCGAAAATAACGGTGGGGGATATGAAAAAGAATGTAATTTCGCAATCCAAATAAAAAGAATTTTAGAATATGACCTTGCAAGAAGCCATCGTTGCCCGTCACAGTGTGCGGCAATACATTGAAAAGCCCATTGAGGCGGAGAAAGTCCAACAATTGCAAACCCTCATCGACGAGTGCAACCGCGAGGGCGGACTGCACATACAGTTAGTGACAGAGGAGCCGAACGCCTTTGCCGGCGGGATGGCCAAGTACGGCAAGTTCCGCGGCGTGCGCAACTACATCGCCATGATCTGCAAAAAAGGCGACGATGTGAAACTCGGCTACCACGGCGAGAAGGTGATCCTGTTGGCGCAAACGCTCGGGCTGAACACCTGCTGGGTGGGACTCTCCTTCCGCAAACAGCCCGACCAGTACAAGGTGGACAACGGCGAGACGCTCGTCTGCGTGGTGTCGCTCGGCTATGGTGCCAACCAAGGGGTGCAGCACCCGCAGAAACGGACCATCGCTGACGTAACAGAAGACCGCCGCACCGCCGATCACGGGAAGCCTTTCCCCGAGTGGTTCGGGCGTGGCGCGGAGGCCGCATTGTTGGCCCCCACGGCCGTGAACCAACAGAAGTTCGTGTTTGCCCTGCATGATGGCAATCGCGTGGAGGCAAAGGCGAAGTTCTCCCTCATCGGCTATGCCAAACTCGACCTCGGCATCGCCAAATGCCACTTCGAGATCGGCGCGGGGAAAGAGAATTTCGAGTGGGCGTAATTTATATCTTTCCGCGTATCACACGGATCGGCGCGGAATTTTTTCACATTGGACAAATTCAAGTAAAGAACGCATTTTGAGTCTTTAAGCAATATCAAATCCCAAATGAGCAAACAACCCGATCGTAGTACCCAAATTATCCGCACCAGTTGGATCGGCATCGCTGCCAACGTGCTTTTGGCGGCTTTCAAGGCCGGTGTCGGCCTCGTGGCCAGCAGTGTGGCCATCGTGATGGACGCCGTCAACAACCTCAGCGACGCGCTGTCGAGCGTCATCACCATTGTGGGCACGAAGCTCTCGCAGCGTCCCGCCGACCGCAAGCATCCCTTCGGCTTCGGGCGCATCGAGTATTTCAGTGCCATCATCATCGCCGTCATCGTGCTGTCGGCGGGCATCACCTCGCTGATTGAGTCGGTGAAGAAGATTTTCCACCCCACGGAGCCGAGCTACACGACGGTGACGCTCGTGGTCATCGTGGTGGCCATCGCGGTGAAGATCCTGTTGGGGCTGTATGTGAAACGCAAAGGCACGCAGCTGAAGAGCGACGCGCTGATTGCCTCCGGCTCCGATGCGCTGTTCGATGCCATCATCACCTTGGCCACGCTCGTGTCGGCAGGTATTATGCTGCTGTGGAACGTCTCTATCGACGGCTACCTCGGTGCGATTATCTCGTTAGTCATCATCAAGGCCGGTATCGAGATGCTCGCCTCGCCCGTCAACGAGCTGTTGGGCACCAGCATCCCAGCGGAGCTCACCTCCCAGATCAAGCAGGAGGTCGGCGAGTTCGAGGGCGTACACGGGGTGTATGACCTCATCCTCCACAACTACGGTCCCGACGTGAAGATCGGTTCGCTGCACATCAGCGTCTATGACACGATGTCGGCGCACGACATTCACGGGCTCACGCGCAAGATCTCCACGCAGATGTTCA
>JAEEGI010012546.1_pt1 | contig 18116 bp, 11 predicted proteins | sample 8958751 | NCBI WGS metagenome assembly JAEEGI01 (sample SAMN16246545, study PRJNA631951) | gut metagenome | biome: gut microbiome; feature: rumen; material: KS-attached | host: Bos | place: Iran: Karaj | collected 2018-10 | reverse complement strand
GGTCTGCTTCATGTAAAACCTTTAATCCGTGAAAATAACCGCCTTCCAACGGGTCCAGACTCATAATACCGATAAAATTAAAACTTTTTGCAAAATTATCAATAATCGCTTCAGCATAATTCCGTGAACCGTGAAGTACAATCCGTTTTTCCCGAAAACCGGCAAACCATTGTGCAAAATTAGTAATAACATATTCTAATTCTGTCATGTATACTTCCTTTATTCAATAATCCCCATTATTTTATCCGGTTATATAAACACTATAATTCCAGCCCAGCCGCTTCAGGGTTTCCTGCATTTCACTACGCGCCTTTCCTGTTACGGCAACTATGGCAACACGGTCATCTGCCGGGCAGATTTCATCTACCTGAAAAACCTCCCTGCCAAACAGAACGCGCGGATTACCTTCCTTACGTGTAACCAGAAAACCATCTACTATGTAACCATTGACCACCATAACCTCATAGACCCGTTGCCCCACAATACCTGCACCATAAATCCAGATATGGCGGTCGACTGGAATCGGAACACTTAGCTTACTTATGAATACTTTGTAATAGGAATGATCCATCTTTTTTGTATACGAGTAATAATAATAGATACGAAGCTGTTCTTCCGAGCTGAACCATTTACACGGGTCTTCATTGGCTGAAAAAAGCGGGAAAAATTTGTCCATCCTTTCATACATGTGTAATATTTCAGAGTCAGTGCCCTTGCTTTCCAATTTCATTCTTTTTACTAAATCTACCATTGAACAAAAACTGACGAAATACCCGTGAAAATCTTTTGGGTGCTCCGGACGGGTCATAACAGAATCTTCCCGGTAACGGCGGATAAAATACTTTTTGGGAATATAACGGACCCTCTGCGCAAGCAAAGCCCCTTTTAAAGAAAAAAATTCATCCTCATGTTCTATATGTTCAAGTGAAAATACTTTATTGTCCCAAAGGTAATTCCTTCTCCAAAACGTTCTCTGTACATAGCAGTTCCAATCATTCTGTTCCTTAAACAGTTCAAATAATTCACGTCCGGAATACACCCGGTTATCATACTGCCCCTTGCGGCCTATGATATACGTCGCGTTTTTTCTTTCCAGTTCCTTATTGGCAAAAATAACTTGTGAATCAAAATAGATACAGTCCAACCGGTCTTTTTCAGCAAGAGCATACAGCTCTTCCAAAGCTTCCGGCGTGATCATGTCATCGGAATCTAGGAAATAAACATATTTACCCCTTGCCATTTCCGTACCCCGGTTCCTGCCGTAGCCCTGCTGATGGTTTTCCGGCAGGTGAAGTACCCGGACACGGGCATCCCTTGCAGCATATTCGTCCAGCATTTCCGGGCAGCGGTCCGGAGACGCGTCGTCTATACAAATCACTTCAATATCCTGCAACGACTGGGACAATACACTGTCCAGGCACGCGGGAAGATATTTTTCAACCTTATATACGGGAATTACGATAGAAACCTTAATCACCGGCAGGTCCTCCTCGTTATGAAATAATAATATACAGCCAGAAACAATGCAAATATCCTATTGTCTTTACGTCTCATCTTCAGTCATCAGCGCCTATAAAGAACCGTAGCGTTGTCTCCGGGATATTTGCAAGCAGTGTCTCTCTGTCGCCCTCGGCAGCAGCGTTGCGGGCAAGGGAGGCGGAGATGGCGCGTCCTCCGGCCTGTGCGCGCGGGAGCTCGATTACCTCGATACCGTAGGGTGGAAGCATCTCCTTCAATAGCTCGTTGAAAAACTGCATTTTTGGATTGTGCTGTTCATCGCCCAGAAAGCGTCGGGTGATCCCCAGCCTTTTGGCGACAATCTCAGCGAAAATCAGCGTGTCCACCGTGGCGCTCTCCCGCATATCCGTCGGCTTGACTTTCACGAAGTACTCCTGAAATACGTTTCGTGTTCCCTGAAACGGTCCGCCGGGAACAATCTTAACGTTCGGCAAATCCCGGGTTCCTTCTACCGCCATAGCAAAGCGTTCGGCGTAGCTGACTATCCCGAGATCGTCTTCGATAAGCAATACAAAGAGTCGATCCACCTGCTTAGACGCAGTTTCGATCAGATATCGGTGCCCGAGTGTAAACGGGTTCCCGTGCATGCCAATAGATCCGATAACCATGCCCTTCTCCGGACGGAAATTGTTAAAATGCAGATCCAGATACAGGCTGTTTACGGCAAGCGCCCGCGAAAGCATGGTTCGCTGCCCTTTCTTCACCTCTCCGGTGAGAGCGTTGTCCCGCACCATGCGCTCAAACAGGTCATCCGCATAGATTTTGTTAACCTTGTGGTTGCAGTGTACCGGAAGATTCAAAAGCCACTCTGTCGGGACGTTGTTTCGGTCCAGAAGATCCATCATGTCAACAGATTCGGTTCCCTCAAATGGTCGGTTTTCCACGTGAATGACCATAATATCGCCCGGTTTCATCGGCGTTGATGTGATATGCACCATTCTCTGATACGAAGTTTCATAACATCCGCAGTTAACAACTCTGCAGGAATAGCCCTCCCGGTTAAGCCGTTCCTGAAGAATACTTTCAATGGTGTATTTGTCCTCTACATATCCGCCGATCATGAAGCATGGGCCGAAAAACCAGATTGTCCGCTCTGCCTCCTCCGGTTGGCCGACAGTCACGCGCTCCCCGTTTACTACATTGAAGTACCGGCTTTTCGTATCTAGCAAACGAGTGTAAATGTTGTTGGTCTCAAGGTTGTAATACAGCCTGCCGACCTCGGCGGCATAGCTGCCGGTGTTGAGTTCGCCGTAGAACCCCTGCGCGCAGGATGGAGCAACATAGGGATTGACGTCGTTTACCTCCGGGTTTTCCAACCATTTCCGCATTCCGGCCCACAACCGCCTGCGCCCTTCCGTGCTTTCATCCACAGTGAAGTACATGTTGTAGATTTTGATCCCGGAATCTGCAAGCTCTCCGATCAGTTCGTCATAAGCATGCCCCGACATAAAACGTTCAAATGCTCTGAAAGTATGGACAACGTCCAGACGGTACAGGCTGCCGTCCAACGCCTCAATCACGGCACGTGCGCCGAGGTTGGTCTCCTCATCCACCACAAGGATTGGCGTTTTCTCCTTCTGTTTCTCCGGAATCTCGGAAAAATCTATCTGCTCGCAGACAACACCGTACTTCTTAAACTCCTCGATCCATATATCGATTACTTTCCTCCGCCGGGTATCGGCCTCCGGGGCACGGACAATGCGCACAGCCTTCAGCCCGCTCAGGAAAGGACGGACATACCGGTTTTCTTCCCACTGGTTGCGGTATTCCAGGTACAGTAAATCATCGTTCCGGGTACACATACCCAGCAAGAAGCCGTCTTCATTGATTACAGGGATCTCACGGATTTTTTCTTTTTCCCGGAAGATTTCCCTGGCACGCATAAACTGTTTCCCTTTCAGGAACGTAAAATTCCGGTTGATGGGGACTTTTACCTTTCCGGCTTTTTTTGCCCGTATAATATCTCCCCAGCTGACAATGCCAAACAGTTGGTTTTTAACCTCAACGAGAACAATATTGCACGGTTTTTCGCACATGGCTTCCCGGATCATGCCATAATCCAGATCCAACCTTTCCTCCTCAAAGGACAGGATTGGCAGTTGGCTGCGCTTATAATAATCCATAGCATCGCTGACCTCCTTGTTTTTTACTTTATCTCCCACCAGGGAATAACTGCAGAGAAAATAATACTTATATGCGACAATCTCTTCTCTTTCGCCGGCAGCTCCTTATAATTGCTTCCATACCGTTCCGAAAGAATTTTATCGTATTCTTGGGGAACAGGTATCCAGAAATCCTCAAAGGGAACATTTATCAGTGAAGAAAAAATGTCTGCGGGATACACATTGGAATTAGGGAATCCCCCATAGTAACAGGCCAGAATCGCCAGCTTATCTGATTTCCCACAGCTTCGGAACAGTTGCTCCAGGCGGCGGCGAATCCACCGTCGGCGCAAACATCTTGCCAGCAAATAATACAAACTAAGTATCTTAGGATTGATATCTTCCGGCATGCCGTGGCCGGGTCTGTACAACTTTGCCATCAACAGGCGCTGCCAGAAGGTGATACGTTTCTGGAGCCACATCCTCTTTTTTCCATCTTCCGGGCAAAAATCCAATGGAAAAATGTCGATCCAAATCCCCTGATGGCAGTTCCGTCCTTTATGCTGCGGTTCAATAGCCGCCGTGCCGCTGTGGCGCAGTTTGGCATACCCACCGTAAAAAACGTTTTCACTATTTGCCGGAGTTTGTAAAAAGTAAGGTTCTGCAAACACCTGAGGTGCCATGGTCAGTAAACGGTCATAATCCTCCCGGGGCATGGCAATATCCACATCGTCATCCCAGGGAATAAAACCCTGATGACGTACGGCTCCTAACAGTGTCCCGTGAATAGCTGTATAACGCAACCCTTGTTCACGACAGACCTGATCCAGCTTTTTCAACAGTTCTTTCTGTACACTGTGTACAGGTTCCAGCATCTTCAGTCGTTGTTCCAGCGGATCTGCGGAAACCAGTTGTAGTCTGTTTTGATTAATGCGTTGGATGTTGCATACCTGCCGTGACCAGCGGTAAACCTGGCGGAAACGTTTATATTTCCGGTTATCCGTCACAAACGCATTTTCCCGTTTTTGAAATGCTTCCCAGTTTTCCACCAGATCAAGCTCATTTTTTATCTTTTCCAGCGGAAGCACCCGTTCCAATTCCGGAATATGGATCCATGTATAGAACAACGCCCGGAACAAAATATAACCAACAGGGCAGTTCTTCACGCAGAATTCCTGGTCGTAATAACGTATCCCTGAGCCTGTCCAAAAGGCATTATAGGGAATCATGTCAATCATGCCTTCCGCCAGGACAGGCCCGATTGTATCCTTTCCGATATGCCAGTCCCGCCGGCAGGGGTAGTCCTCCGGTTCCACAAGCGAAGAGGAACGCAGGATGTCTTCACGCAGCATCTTAAATACAGAAAGAATTGCGTCCGGTCCCTGTTCCATCTGTCGCCGGATGTAAGATAACAGGGACTCTTCTTCCATTTTCGGCATTTCAATCCCGGTGCCCGTCCAACGCTGGGGAACTGTCAATACTCCCTGTTGCGATACTTTTCCCAGATTATCATATGCCTGACGTAATGTAGTTACTCCTTGCGGCCAGACAGGTCTTTTCTCTACGCGCTTATCTTTATAACAGACGGTTGCAAAAGCATGTTCCGGTCCCCTGTCCGTAGAAAGCAACGCAAACTCCACTTTCGGCAGCTCCGGACCGGAGCCTTTCTTGTACACTGCCAGATAACTGTTGGCCATGTGGGGCAGCATTCCTTCGTGGATGATATCGTTATACAGATCCTGCTCACTGGCAATGCGGGGAGAGGAAAAAGGATCAAACGCAAAGACCCTTTCCCGAATACTTTCTATATTTTTGACGGAATCGGTGTAAACCGCCTGGGTCCACAGACTGTCCGGCATGGGGTAATAGCAGATTTCAGGTACAAAGCCAGTATTTGACGCCAGCCGTTCCATTTCTCTCCGGCTTAACAAATTTGATTCTCCCGGCGGCAGATTGCCAAACGGAACCTGCTGTACTTCATCCGTGCCACCGCAGAAATACTTCAACCCAAAACGGTTTTGATAAACCAGCAGCAGGATACCGCCGGGTTTCAGATGCACATGACAGGCTTCCAGCAACTCTTTTTCCCGCCCCTGCCGGTATTCCATCTGGTCAGCCAGCACAACACAGTCATACAACTTATCTTCAGGCAAAGAGAAAATATCTGTCTGCTGAAACGCTATCCGTTCATTGCCGCTGTAACGCTTTTGGCAGGATGCAAACCGTAAGGCATTCTGCTCCAACGCGGTTACATGGGCGCACCGGTCTGCGATGCTTCCGGTCAGGGCGCCAAACCCTGCCCCCGGCTCCAGTACCTGCCAGGCAGGATCGAAGGGAAACCAGCACAATAGAGACCTGCGCAGGGAGCTCAGGTGATACAAAAATTGCCATTCTTCTTTTTCAGCGATTACATCGTCATACTGGTCCGGGCGGTAATTTTCAATTATGGAAGCAATCTCCGGATCAAGCCGGTTTTTATCTGTCATAACGCCTCTTCAATCTTTTCCGCGATTCTCTGATTCTCTATCTCATTCAGGTGCGAGGGTATCGCGCCGTACTCGTACTTTTCATCGGTAAAATACAGGTCATCCCCCGCCGGAGAAATAACCGGCGCTTCCGGCAGAAGCTGTTTCATATACCGGTAGTACTGCCGCAGGACAGCATTCATTCGCCGGATGGATTCTACATTATCAAACGGTTTCCTGCCCTGCAGGTTGCCTACCGCCTCACAAAGGTAATTTTCGATAATCATAAAACGAACGTCCGGACAGATACGGCGGGTTTCCGCCACCATGTTGCGGCATCCCTGTTGCCAGAGTTCCGTGCAGCGTACAGATTCTCTGGAAATCACCTGCCCAAACTTCACAAGATCTTCTGCAGTCAGTCCTTCTTTATCTGCAAAGGAAAATGTTGCGCCTGCAAAGGCATCGCTCATGGTCACAAAGCTGTCGCCAAGCTGCAGCATGTCAAACCGTTCCTCTATTAAATCAATAAATATGAATTCCGGTTTCAGTTCCCTGAGGATTTCCCAGTAGCTGCGCAGCCGTTCCCGTTCCAGCATAATCTGCCGGTAGCGGTTTTTATGATTTTGCCCATAATCAAGACTTTTCTGATTCAACAGGCTGACCATACTGATAAAATTAAACCGGGCATAGGGATCGTGGAGCCAGTCCATATGGGTCAGGATGCGGTTCAGGTTATAACCGCCCCAGGTAACATATGGCTCGTTCCGTCCCTCCGGAAACCGTTCCGATAAAAACCGACGGTAATTTTGGACGAGTTCCCGGAAATCCCCGGGACTTTTGCGATGGAACTGCATGGCCAGGATATCGTTCAGACGGTATTTGACCACTCCTTCCAGAACCCCTGCGAACTCTTCATACCGGCCTGTACGCCGGAATTCTTCTGTCAGGAAATCCATCGCCCTGACAGCCAGCCGGTTGTTAGGTTTCCCGTCCTTACGTGCATAGCCGTTTTCTACCAGTGAATTCTCCCGGAAACGACGGTAATAATACAGGGCTTCCCTTACATTGACCACCCGGTTGCTCAGGGCCAGGATTAGCGAATACACAGCCGGCGACTCAAAAGAACATTTTGGCATGGACAAATGGTATTTCTCCCAGAGAGTCCTGCGTGAGATTGCCTTATACATTGCCGTAGGCCCGTATTTCATATGTTCGGGAAGAGTATATGCCTGCCCCATACGTCCGTAGCAGGAGCGGTATATCTTCTTCCCGCTGCGGTTGTCGTAACGCCACAGGTCGCATTCGGCAAAGTCCGCATCCGCCTCTTCCGCGGCCTTCCACAGTTTTTCCAGATAATCTTTTTCCAGCCAGTCATCCGGGTCTACAAATGCAATGTATTTGCCCCGGGCCATCAGCACCCCGAAATTCCGGGCAGAAGCCACCCCATCGTTTTCCCGGTGGAAGACGGTGACTCGGGGATCTTTCTCCGCCCATTCCCAACATTTGGCAAGAGAAGCGTCCGTCGATCCGTCATCAATCAGAAGGATTTCAATTTGCCGCAGGGTCTGCCCTGTCACCGTTTCCAGGCACTGATCCATATACTCCGCCACATTGTAAACGGGAAGGATCACGGTAATCTCCGGTCCGGAGCCGGCGCTTACAGAAAAAGCGCTTTCCTTTTGTTCTTTCCCGGTAACGGCATGTATGCCGTTTACATTCCCGTCAGCATAGCCTACTTCCCGCAACAGTTCCCATCTTGCTCTTTTCAAAATTTCTTTTTCTTCCGAAGTCAGGCCTGCTTTTGCCCGTGCCGCTTCTGTCAGGCGGTTTTCTTCCGGAAAGTACTCGTGAAACCGTTCACTCGCTTTTACCACCAGACAGGGTACCGTCCTGCAACCCGCCAGCACAGCACCTGCCAGACGGTGCAGCCCGTCAATGATGCGGTAACGGTTGTCAATCAGGATCGGGCGGTTCCGGTCATAACCCCGGGCAATCATGTCCCTTGCCACTTCCGTTGCATAGGCAAGGCGCTGCCGGGCTGTTTCCGGCTTGCTGAACAGGCTTGCCGCTTTTACGTACAGCGCGGAAGCAGGGCCGTTACATTTACCTGAAAGACATTCCTGCAACGCGGCATACCGCACCGAGATCCAGGCCTGGTCCGGCTCCTGCCGCCGCAGGATCGTCCGCACCGGAATATCCGTCACAAAGGGCGTACAGGCACCCCAGGCCAGTTCCAGATAATTGGGGTACATCCAGACAAACTCCAGCCCGGCTTCGGACAGAGACTGTTCTACCGTTGCCCGCAGGGATTCATGGACTGCGATACACAACAGAGGCAGTTCCGGCGACAGTTTTTCGTTTTGTTGGGCCGTAACCATTTCTGAATACTGTGCCAGAGACCAGACCGGTTTCCCTTTAAAAGAAGTTGTAATAGCCTTGCTGACAACAAAACCGCAGATGCAGTCCACAAGGCCCTGCTCCGCCAGCGTATGCACTATTTTTTCCGCCACAAAGCCTGTGCCAAACAGCACAACGCCCCGGGCCTGAATTGTTTTCAGCAAGGTTTTTGTTTCCATACCGTCTGTCCTTATGTTTATATCACAAATCTTTCTGAACTTCTTCTGAATCCGGCAAAGAAAAAGCGGATACCGGATGCACCTTCCGCTTCTCCGTTGGTGGAAACGTCATATAATCCCCGAACTTGAACCGGAGATATTCATCCGCATCTTTAACCCCCGGGAACGGTTTCCCTTCAAAATGGACATCCTCCCCGCCCTGATACCATTTGGCAAGATATCCGTACGCATCATTGGGCGTGGGGAACATCAGGATCCGGACCCAGGAGGAGCGACAGCTTTTAGAATGCTCGATCATATCGTCATAATACTCCAGGATGCGCTTTTCCGGAATCTTGTCCATTACAGCATATAAAAGCCGGTACAAGGGGTTACGGTCCGCTTTTTTTCCGACCCTTGCCCAAAGCAGCTTCCGCACCAGAAAACATTCCAGGTTTTTGAGACTCCGCCCCATCCGGCTCTCCGGAACCGGGTCCAGCGGAAACACATCCATAAAGACGCCCTGCTCATAGGGCATATGTTCCTGATGTTCCCGCAGGAACAGGGAACCTTTGCGCCTCAGTTTTCCGTAACCCCAGCGGTAACCTTCTGTGACCGTGTGATCCTGAAAATAAAACTTCCGGGGATCCAGCTCCTTTTGGCAGGCCTCCCGGAACCGTTCATATTCGCTGCGCAGCATGGCAATGTCCACATCGTCATCCCAGGGGATGAAACCGCCGTGCCGGACAGCTCCCAGCATGGTACCGGCAATAATGCAATAGGAAATATTATATTTTTTCGCAACTCTGTCCGCTTCCTCCAGCAGTTCCAGCTCCGTAAGCTGAAGCTGCCGGAGATTTTGGGGATCCAGATAGATCATGCCATCACCGTCAATACTGTTTTATTTCATGCGTATATAGCGGTCTGCACCGGCGCCGTACCGGATCAGATCAAAATCCGATCCGTGAACGTGGAAAACCATTACATCCCACAATTCCTGGGAAGGCTCGCCCCACCTCCGCATCCGGGTTACAGAACCTGGCGGTTTATATTCCGGAAACGCTTCCAGCTTGCTGCAGCCTAGAGAGGCGATAGGAAAACCCGTACCGTTAAAAACCTGTTCGGCATGGTTATGCCCGTGAACCCAGGCAACCGCAAGATTCCGTTTTCTGCGGAACCTGTTTATCAAACCGATGGCATCTTCTGACCCCAGAATCGTATTACTCCAGACATGGAGCCTTGCCAGCGGTGGTACGTGGGAAAATAGCAGCAACCGCCAGCCATACGGCGTTTCATCCAGCATCTCCAGAAGATGCCGCAGGGTTTTTACGGAAAACCCATACCTTTCCCGCCGTTCCGGGTCAAAGGAATCCAGAAAAATCGTCCGCAGTCGCTGTTCCGGATAGTCCGTATAATAATCCGGATCATCTCTGCCAAGGCAAAGCTGCGAACAAGCTTTAAGGGAAAGACCCTGGGTATTGCCGCGGAAGAAATTCCGATCATGATTTCCCAGACATCCAAAAAACGGCAACCCCAGCGACTTGATATCCGCAAGCACCCTGCCGGCATAGCGTTGCGTCCAGACCGTCGGCAGAAGCCCGTCAGTAATGTCTCCCAACTGAATAATCCCGTCCGGACTGATACGCTGCTTTGAGGCAGACAGCGACGCCGCTGTACAGGACCAGTTACAGCCGGTCGTATAATGGATATCCGTCAACAGAAAAAACACCAGGTCGTCCGGGCGCCTGCATTGCTGTACGCGTCTGGCCACCCGTTCCGCTTCCTCATCAATCCAACGGGGCAGCGGTCCTGCACTTTTCTCTTCCCCTTCCCAACGGAAATAATCCGCAAGAGTAACTCCGTCAGCCTGAATATTTGCCCGCACGATTATGCGCACATAAGCCGGTTCAGAGAACAAACAGGGACCGGTTTTCCATTGAAAAACAGATTTATCCGGATAAAATGCCGTCAGGTTCGCTTCCGGCGGATAGGAATACGTATAAATATATTGCGGATCCGGTTCCGGGGAATACATCGCAACCTGATATTCCAGATCCGGCTTCAATGGGAAAAGCTGCTCCCCTGCCGCTATTTGCATCGGTTCAAAATTGACAGCCGCGCTTTGTAACGGGCACAAGAGACCGCTTTGCCCGTCCACACCGCAACCTGCTTCCATCGGAAACCAATTTAACTCACTGCGCACGGCGCCACCTCAGGAAATCCTCCATAATCTCAGCAATTAAGACGGATTCTTCCGGTCGCAGTTTGTACTCCCTGCCGGAATGCCCTCTGACCCGGTACAAAAAATCCCCCAATTCATAGCGCAGGCCTTCTCCCAGAAAATCATGGGAGAACACTTGTATATCACGGGGGTCTTCCGAATGTACTTCAAAAACTCTTGTTTTCCACCAGGGCGCCGGCACGCGAATATAACCCTTTGTACCGCTGACAGTCAGTTCCCCTGCAGACTTTATACCCAGGCCTGTTTTAGTTGCAGCCATTTTATCCCCGCAGGAAAATAATACCTTTGTATAGCTGTCCACTCTGTTTTTATTCAAAACGGACTGAAAATGCCATTTCAGATTCTTCGTGCCCAACAGCTTCACAACGGGAAGAAGGGTATAGCTGCCAAATTCCGTAAAACTGCCGGCACATACAGGGTCATCCCATTCCCTGCAGGGTTCGGCTGTCAGACGGGTAAAGCAGCTTTCCACATCATGGATTTCCCCAACAATCCCGCTCCGGATAAGGGACAGCAGGTTCAGAAACCCGGGGCAGTACGCGGTTTTAATGCCTTCCATCAAAATAATTCCTGATTTTTCCGCCAGCTGAAACAGTTCCTGCGCCTGGGAGCCGGACAGAGTCAGCGGCTTCTCGCACAGCACATGTTTCCCCGCCAGAAGGGCTGCTTTAGCATATTCATAATGGGCCGCATGGGGCGTAGCAATATACACTGCATCCACCAAATCAAATAGTTTTTCCAGAGTCCGGGCCTTGGCAAGAGAAGTGTGTTCCTCCAGGAAGCTTCGAAGCGTTGCCGACCGGTCCGGTTCCGGGTGGTACAGCGCCACCGGCTGGATATCCCGGATATAACCCACCTCCTGCATAAAACGCCGGGCAATGCGCCCGCAGCCGATGAGACCAAGGTACAGGGGCGAATTCCCGATTCCCCGCAAGGCGGAAGAAGATATGCCCGGAGTACGTTTTAAATATATGACCTTGCAAAAGGGTTGCAGATAATCAAATTTACCGTACCAGTCGTCACCGATAGTAAAAATATCGATATCGTACTTCTCAATATCCTCTACCTTTTGCCCGTCATGGTCCTCAATGACCACTTCGTCTACGCAGGCAAGACTGCGGACATTAGCTATCCTTTGTTCAATCGGATCAACCACGCAGTATTTGCCGCGATGATAGGCATACTGCTCCGTAGTCACCCCGACGATCAGGTAATCTCCCAGTGCCTTGGCTCGCTCCAGAAGTCTCTTGTGCCCTTCATGAAACAAATCAAACACGCCGTACGTAATGACTTTCTTCATTTTCCCAACAACTCCTTGCGATATAAGCGGTAATCACGGTGAGGATCAATGATCACATCGCCTTTGACATGGATCGTCCGCGCTTCCTCCGGAGGAAACTGCATATAATCCCCGTACATTCTTTTCAAAAATTTATCGTACCGGGCCGGCGCCCAAAAGGTTGCATCTTCAAAGGGCAGTTTTATCATCTCCTGCCAGTCTGCCCAATTGTACTTTCCTTCAAAAGGTACCGCGTCTATGGTGCCTACCCGTACAGCCTTGTCCGGCTCCAACAGGCAGAACGGCAATAACGCGCGGACAGCAAGACGCCTGACAAAAAACGGCAGATGGGCTATCAAGGTTTTAATGAAACCGGGGGCTTGGGTCGCACGGTATTTGGGAGCCAGCTGAAGCTTGCACGCAGCCTGCAGCAGCCCTTTATGTATTTTTCTTCCCCAGTCTGTGTCAGGTGTCCCTATCATAGGATAAATATCCAGCGAGATACCCCAGTGTATATCCATACCGGCTAATTCTACCGGCATAAAGGTAGTTCCGTCCGCCGCCACCTTTGCCCAAAAACGGGTAAAGTCACGGCTATTGCCGCAGTGGATACAGGAAATCCCCGACGGCAATTCATCCGCATGTTCCAAAAATTTACGATAATCGTCCAACGGCATTGCCAAATCTATATCGTCATCCCAGGGAATAAAGCCTTTATGCCTGACGGCTCCAAGCAGCGTACCGCAATAGATGAAATAACGAAGGCTGTAACGGTCACAAAGGGCAGCAACGGCCTTCAGCATTTCCAGTTCAATTTTATGAATTTCAGTTAAATCTATTGTTTTCACACCATATAACCTGTTACTCTTTGTTCGATAGCATTATCTAGGATTATTCTAACGTCAGTCTCATATCACGCAACCGTATATGTCCCCAGTACTGGTGACTCCACTCCACGTGATGGGTCGTTTCCGGAGGTTCAGCAATTTCAAACACAATTCCCGGATATACCCCGTCCAAAAGTTCCTGCACCCTGTTTTCACCGGAATAGGCTACAAGATCAGCACTAAATTGGCCGCTGGTAAAACCTGCCAAATCCATTTCAAGTTGAAATCGACATAGACCTTGTTTCACAGTCGGCACAGGATTGGAAAGCATAGACCCGACCTTCGTCCCATCCTGATACCAAAACTCCATCCGCAGACGTACATTGCGCAAATCTCGCAAAGCCTGGCATTCAATTTCGAAAAAAGCTTTCCCGTTTTCCGTATAAACGGGTGCTTTTCCCCCTGTTATCACAAGATTTTTAATTAAAAATTTCTGGCTGAAATATCCGTACGGACGATGTCTTTCCGTAAATCGAACTTCTGTCTTCAGTATTTCCCCGGTTCCCATATAGATGGAAATAGCTTTATCTACATCCCCGTCAAAAACAATCTTACCCTCATCCAAAACGATACAACGGTCGCACAATCGGCGTATCGTATTCATATTATGGCTGACGTATAAAACCGTTCTGCCTTCCACACGGGCCGCCGCGCGCATCTTCTGCAGACATTTTTTCTGAAAATCCATATCGCCTACGGCCAGAACTTCATCCATAATCTGGATTTCATTATCGAGATGGGCCGCCACGGAAAAGGCCAGCTTTACATACATACCGCTGGAATACCGTTTTACAGGAGTATCAATAAATTCTCCCACCTCGGAAAAAGCGATAATCTCGTCCATTTTGGAATCTATTTCTGCTTTGGTCATACCCAGAATTGCCCCATTGAGATAGACGTTCTCCCGACCTGTCATTTCACCGTGGAAACCGGTTCCAACCTCCAGCATGGAGGTGACCCTTCCGATAATCTCAACTTCGCCTTCCGTAGGAGCGGTAATACGGCTGATAATTTTCAAAAGCGTGCTCTTACCGGCTCCGTTGCGTCCGATAATGCCCAAGGCTTCCCCTTTATGAATCTCCAGATTGATTCCGTTAAGAGCCATAAACTGTTGTCCAATTACCCTTTTCGGCTCCCCGATTTTTGAATACGGGTCTTCCAAACCACGTTTTTTGGCCCACCAGCGTTTGATTTCAGCCTGCATCGTAGTACTGCCGATCTGTCCCAATCTGTATTCTTTTTTTAACCCCCGTATGCGGATGACAAGACCGTCCCGCTTCATTTCTTCCTGTTTGTTATACATATGCAAATATTAAACCGTATCCATAAAATTCTTTTCCACATGATTAAAGACGACTATGCCAAAAATTGTTACCAGCAATGTAAAAAACACACTCCATGCATACGGCGCCGGAAGAAAGAATCCTTCCCCCAGCAAAATGAAACGGAATAATTCTACCGGGGCAGTGACCGGGTTAATCAGTGCTGCCGTACGCATCCAGCCCTGCGGTAGCCGGGATAAAGGATAAACTACAGGCGTTCCGTACATCCAAAGTTGCATGCCGAACGTCACCAAAATAGCAAGATCCCTGTATTTTGTGGTCAGGCTGGAAATGATGATGCCCACACCCATCCCCATCATTCCAAGTTGGAGAAGAAGAAAGGGAAGCAGTATCCACAGTTCAAAATGCGGACTTATCTGACGTGAATAACAATAATAGAATATCAGGACAAGTACCATGGAAATCTGAATTAAAAACCGGATCAGGATTGCAACCACTTGGGAAATCGGTATGGTAAGTCTCGGAAAATATACTTTCCCGAAGATATAAGCGTTTTGGATAAAAGTAAGAGCATTTTCGCTGATACAGGCAGAATAAAAATTCCACACAGCCGTACTGCACAAGAAGAAAAGGAATTTAGGTACACCGTCGGTCTGAATCCCCGCAATGTACCCAAAGACCAGCGTAAACATGACACTGGTAAGAAACGGATTCAGAAACAGCCAGAGCGGTCCCAGAATTGTCTGGGCATAGGTAAGGGTAAATGATCGTTTTGTAAACAAAAGGATCAGGTCCCTGTACCGCCACACTTCATCCAATCGTAAATCCGTCCATCCCCTGTCAGGAGAAATGCATATGTAATTGTTATTGTTGTGAGAGTTTTCGTTACCCATTGATCCTTTTCTTCAGATCCGCCACAATCTTCTTTTCAATCACTTCCGCCGCCGCTTTATCCGGCGCGCTGACGGTCACATAGGTTTTCAACTTCGGCTCCGTACCGGAAGGACGCACCACAACGGAGCCATGGCCTTCCAGCAGGAACTTAAGCACATTTTCTTTCGGCAGTCCGTCGATCCCAGTGTTGTAGTCCAGCAGGGTTTCAACTTTACGACCACCAAATTCTGTAATACCGGCGGTCTGGAAATCCTTCATGATTTCTTTCATCTTCGCAAAGCCTGCCGCGCCCTCAAACTGATAGGAATACAGGGTGTTGAGGCAGTAGCCGTGACGTTTGTACAGTTCGTCCAGCTTGTCCAGCAGGCTGATGCCTCTGGTCTTGTAGTAGCAGAACATCTCGCAGATAAGGAAGGCGGCGTCCACCGCGTCCTTGTCCCGCACATAGGACCCGCTCAGGTACCCGTAGCTTTCTTCAAAACCGAAAATATAGGAGTTGGCTTTCCCCTGCTTTTCCAGTAACCCGATCTGCTCGCCAATGTATTTGAAGCCGGTAAGCACGTTTACCGTGCGCACGCCGTAATGGCTGGCAATCTGTTCCACCATGTCCGTGGTCACAATGGTCTTGATTACCACCGGATCTTTGGGCATAGTCCCGTTTTCCGTGCGGCGGGCGCAGACGTAATCCGTCAGCAGCATGCCGGTCTGGTTGCCGGAAAGCAGCTGGTAGTTGCCTTCTTTATCTTTTACCGCGATGCCCACCCGGTCCGAGTCCGGATCCGTGGCCAGCAGCAGGTCCGCATTGTACTTCGCCGCGTATTCCATGCCCAGGGCCATGGCTTCGTGGATCTCCGGATTGGGATAGGGGCAGGTGGGGAAGTTGCCGTCGGGCTGTTCCTGTTCTTTAACCACGGTAATGTTGGTGTAGCCGGTTTCCTTCAACGTCCGCAGCACCGGCTTCAGACCCGCCCCGTTCAGAGGCGAGTAGACGATGGCCACGTCCTTGTTGATTTCCGCATCGCCCACCACAGACTGCTTCTTCACTTCTTCCACAAAGGCGGTGTACACCTCGTCCGGGATCCAGGCAATACTGCCGGCCTTCAAGCCCTCTTCAAAAGCAATCCGTTTGCTGTCCGCGAACAGATCCAATTTTTCAATTTCGCCCAGCACTTCGTTGGCTGCTGCGGTAGTCATCTGGCAGCCGTCGGCCCCGTACACTTTGTATCCGTTATATTTAGACGGATTGTGGGAAGCCGTCACCATGATGCCCGCCGCGCATTTCAATGTTCTTGTGGCATAGGAAACACAGGGCACCGGCATCAGTTGCGGGAAAATATAAGCCTTGATCCCGTTGGCCGCAAACACTTCCGCCGCAATTTTCGCGAACACATCGCTCTTGATACGGCTGTCGTAGCTGATGGCGATGCTGCGTTCTTCCGGTGGGAAGTGATTAATCACATAATTGCTCAGGCCCTGGGATGCCCGGGCCACAATATACACATTCATACGGTTGGTACCGGCCCCGATGACGCCCCGGAGGCCTGCCGTGCCGAACTCCAGATCCTTATAGAACGCGTCCTCAATTTTTGCTTCGTCGCCGGCCATGGCTTCCAGCTCCGGTTTCAGGTCCGGATCCGCCACCGCCTTCTCCATCCAGATTTCATACTTTTTCAGTAATACGCTGTCCATGTAGCACCTCGACCCTAAACGTAACCCGCCAGGCAAAACGCCTGACGGGTCTTGTTCATTTACTCTTATTCTTTCAGTATTTGTTTATTTCCAGTAATCAGCCAGCAGTTCTTCCGTATGTTTGCGAACTTCTTCCGGATCCACGATCTTGCGGGCAACGCCGGTCTCGATGGCCGCTTTGGCAACGGCAGCCGCAACCGCCGGGCCTACCCGTTTGTCAAAGGCATTGGGAACTACATAATCTTCCCGCAGATCCTTCTCGTCAATCAGGTTGGCGATGGCATAGGTAGCCGCAATCTTCATTTCTTCATTGATTTCCGTTGCGCGTACATCGATTGCGCCGCGGAATACGCCCGGGAATACGTTTACGTTGTTAACCTGGTTGGGAGCATCGCTGCGGCCCGTGCCTGCAACCCGCGCGCCTGCCGCTTTGGCATCGGGATACATGGCTTCCGGAACCGGATTGGCCAGACCGAATACGATGGAATCCGGCGCCATGGATTTGATGATGTCCGCCGTAAATACGCCTGGACCGGATGCGCCGATCAGTACATCCGCGCCTACCGCAACTTCTTTCAGGGTGCCGCTTTCTTTCTTCTTATTGGTAATCTTGCACAGCAGCTGCTGTACACGGTCCAGCGGACGGCCCCAGTCGCAGCCTTCGTACAGGGTATCCTTACGGCCGCACATGATTACGTTTTCCGCGCCCATTTCCGCCAGCAGACGGCCGATGGAAGAACCTGCCGCGCCGCAGCCGTTCATGATAATCTTGGCTGTCTTAAAGTCTTTCTTTACGAAACGCAGCGCGCCCAGTACCGCGCTGACCGCCGCAATGGCTGTGCCGTGCTGGTCATCGTGGAATACGGGGATGTTCATGATTTCTTTCAGTTTGTCTTCAATATCATAGCACTTGGGAGAAGAAATATCTTCCAGGTTGATCGCCGCAAAGCTGGGTTCCAGCGCTTTTACGATTGCGATAAATTTATCGGGATCTTTGTCGTCGATGCAGACGGGAATCGCGTCCACACCGCCGAAGCGTTTGAACAGGACCGCCTTGCCTTCCATGACCGGATATGCGGCAGCCGCGCCGATATCGCCCAGGCCCAGTACGCGGGTGCCGTCGGTGCAGATACCTACCAGATTGCCGCGGGCGGTATATTCAAAAGCCATGTCCGGTTTTACTTTGATTTCCTTACAGGGTT
>JAEEGI010012545.1_pt1 | contig 18118 bp, 10 predicted proteins | sample 8958751 | NCBI WGS metagenome assembly JAEEGI01 (sample SAMN16246545, study PRJNA631951) | gut metagenome | biome: gut microbiome; feature: rumen; material: KS-attached | host: Bos | place: Iran: Karaj | collected 2018-10 | reverse complement strand
AATGATTAAATATTTTTATTTTAAAAATTTTTTATGCGAAAAAATTAAACTATTATTAAAAATCATATTCAAATATTTTTTCCATTTATTCATATATAATAAATGTATTAAAATCACAATTGAACAATGAAAAACTAATCAATTGACTAATATTTTTTTTGTTGAATATTCAATTTTTTTTTTAAATTAATAATTCCTTCATTTCCTAAAGAAATAAAATTATCATTATTAATAGTAGGATTATTTGTAAAATCAGAAAAATCAATTTTTTTATCTCTTTCAGATAATTGAATTAATCTTTCAGAAATAATTTTATTTTCTTCTGCTAAACTTGTAAGAGAATGAATTAATTTTTTTTTTTCATCATCAAAATCTTTTTTTTGACTAAGAATATAATTATTTAAATAACATAATTTCTTTTGTTGTTCATTAAGATTATTAACACTATGTTCTTGAAAAATAATTAATTCTTTTCTAATATTTTGTAAAGTAATTTTAAAATCTTCATTTTCTTTTTTTAATTTAATATTTTCTTTCTTAATATTTTCATAATATTCTTTATATTTCTTATATTTTTGAATTAAAGTAGGAATAACTTGATTAGTTTGATTAATTCTTTTTTCTAAATCTTGAATTAATAATTCAAATTCTTGATTTTCATTATTTCCAAAAGAAAAATTAGTATAAGATCTACTTATTCTATTATTTGAGTTATCTGTTGTTGGATAAGCTGTAAAATTAAAAGAAATTCTTTTTTTAGTTTTTATATGATTTGTATCTTTTGAAATTAAACTTTGAGAATTTTCTGTAACATTTATCACTTCATTACTTGAATTTTTCAAATTCGTTCTATTTCTATATGTTATATTATTATATTGATTTAATTTATGATTTAATTCTAATAATTTAGATTTTAGTTCTTTTACTTTTTCTGTTAATTTCTTGTTTTGTAATTTAAGTTCTGAAACTGTTTCATTAGAATAAAATGATTTTGTATTTTTTATTTTATTTGGTATAGGAGTTACATTACAACTTTTTGGATTTTTTGTTAAATAATTTGTTATAACTATTTTATCATCTTTACTATTATTTTTCATTAATTTTGTGAAATGAAGAAATTTATTATTGTGTCTTTGTGATTGATTCATTTCTTTTATTTAAATTAATTTTAAATTTTATTATTATTTAAATATATTAAATTAAATATTATTAAATTATAAATTTAATAATTTTATTAATCAATATAATATTTTACTTCTTCATTGAAATTTCTTTTATTCCATTATCAAACTAAAAAAAATTAAAAAAAATAAACTTACAGCACTGTATTTCTCATTAAAAATTTTTTCAAATATTTTCAATCTATAAATACTTCTTTGATTTTGTTTAATATTTTGTTCCTTTAAATAATCTAATTGAATATTTTCATTATCACTCATTTTTCTAAAATTAACCTTATGACTTAAAAGTAAACTTTCAATTTCATTTCTTTTACAAATAGTACAAGAAGGATTATCATTTTCATCTTTATCAGTACATTTCTTATGATATTTATGTCCACAATGAAAAGCAAAAACAGTTTCAATTGAAGATAATTCAAATTTCTTTTGACAAGAATCACATTTTTGAAGAGGAAATAAATTACCTTTATTACTTTCAAAATATAAATTTTCAAAATTTTCATCAATATGCTTTTTTAATATTAATTTTGTATGTCCTAAAAGTTTAGAAAAGTTACCATAACTTCTTAACATTTTTACTAATAAATCTTTAAATTCTTTAAATTCTGCATTTTGATTTTTTTCTGATACTGTTTCTATTATTTGATTTATACTTACAAATAAACACATTTTTTTTAATATATTTTCTATACTTGATTTAATTAAATTTTCTAAAGTTTTATCTCCTTTACTTTTATTATATAAATCATATATTATATCTAACAATTCATACCATAAATTTTCAGATTCTTTTGTTTTTTCTTCTGAAATATTTTGATTTTGAATTACTGAATCTGAATTATTTTCACATATTTGAGTACAAATTTTTAAAATATTTAAATATTCTTCTAAATAATTTTCTTTTTCTTTTTCATTTTCTTTTTTTTCAATTGCTAAATCAAAACTTTTGATTAAATTATTTTTAATTAAATGAAAAGCATTATTATTATCTCCTTTAATTTGATATAAATAAACACTTTCTTCAATCATATTATTATCTAAACATTTTTTTAAACAATCATCTAAAGGATAAAAACTTTGTCTTTTTTTAATATTAGGTAATATTTCTTCTTTTCTATTTAATTTGATTAATAAATCTATTTGCATTAATAATAAAGAATTTAAATCACTTTGAAAATCATCATTTTCAACTTTTGAATTTTTTCCAATTGAACCTCCGAAAGCTAAAGATAATATTTTTTCTAAATATTTATATTGAAGTTCTGGTAAAGATTCTAATTTTTTTAAAACTAAAATTTTTTGAGAATTTCCATACCAAGAATCTATAATTTTTAAAGATAAATTTACATTTAAATCTATTAATATAGTTATTTTATTTAAAACACTTTCTTGAATATTTTCTAAATCTTGTTGTTTTAAACTTTTATCTGTTCTTTCATTAAATTTTTCAAAAACTGAATTTATCCATTCAAAAATTTTATGTGTTTCTATTTCATTTCTATTTTCTAATAATAAATTTAAACATTCATTATAATCTTTTTTAATTTCTAATAATTTTATTTTTGTTTGAATAAAATTATGATTTGAGCAAAGAATAATTAAATTAAATAGATCATCATTATTAAATCTATATCCTGAATAAGCAAATTTTTCTATTGTTTGAGCTAATTCTTTATTATATAAGTTTTTATCTTTTTCTTTACTTTCAAAATGAGTTTTAAAAATATCTTCTTTTTCAATTTTTAAATCTTTTAAATCATCATAATATTTTAATAAATTACTTAAAAATTCTATTACACTTTTATTATCAATTGTCCCATATCCATAAATAGTAATTAATTTAATAATAAAACAATTAATATCATGTTTTATATAATAATGCCTACTGAAATTATTTCCTATTGAAATTATATATTGTAAAATTGATTTAATATTATCATAATTTATTTTTGGCAAATTATCTTTTATTATTTCTTTATCCTCAATATTCTTTAATTCAGTTTCTTTTTCAGTTTTTGGTTGAGTATTTTCTAAATAAATTGAAATTTCTTTGTATAAATCATCATATGTACTTTCTATTTCTTTAATATTTTGAGATTTAATAATATTATTTAAATTCTTATCTGAATAAAATTTAACCAGTAAATTTAAATAATTATAAGAATCAAAAAGAAGTAAATTCTCAACTACATTTTTCCTTAATAAAAATATATAAATTAAACAAATAAATTTTTCATAATTTTCACTTTTTTCATCGAATTTAAAGAAATATTCATCATCAAAACCATATAAAAAGAATTTTTTACCACTTAAAGCTAAATCAATATACCATAATAATTTATGTCCAATAAATTCTTTTTCAGATTCAATTTGATTTAAATTATACTTTTGAACAATATCAAAATAAGAAATATAAGGTCTATTATTTAATTTATTTTTTTCAATAAATTCATTAAAAATTTTAACAACAGGTAAAAAAAAATCTTTATAATTTTTTCCATTAGAAAATAAATAAATAATACTAGAAAATAATCTATCACCAACAGAACATCTTTTAATAAATTCAGTATTAATACTTTTATAATTTAAATGAATAATTAAATGTGAAAAAACATTTAATTCTTTCTTTAATTTATAAGTACCATAAATTTCAGGAATTGAATTAGAAATATTTTCAACTCTCATTTTATCATTAAAGATAAATGGTTCAATACATTTATAAAATTCTCTTATTAAACCTTTTTGATCAAAAACTTTTGATATATTATTAAATAAAAAAGAAATATTTTTGCATTCAACACAAAATTCAATTGAAATAAATATTATATTTAATATTTTATCAATATTATTTTTAATATCATTTTTAATTTCTCTGAAGAAATTATCAATATATTTTAATATTAAATTTTGTAAAAAAGGATTCATTTTTGCTTTTCTATCTTTTTCATTTATTGGAACATCAGGAAATGAAGTAATATTACCTTGAATAATATCAATTCCAAGTGAAAGTATATCATACCATTTTTTTTCTTTTTCTAAATCATTGAAACAATCTTCACAGTTTAATAATTTTCCTACATAAAAACTAGTTTCACATCCTAAAAATATATTTTTTTTTCTCATTCTTATAAATTGTCTATAACAATTCTTTTTCTTCATTTCATTTTCATTTGATAAATTCATTTTCTTTATATTAGGATCAACAACAAATCCTTTTTCTAAAAAAGCTCTTTCATTAATAATAATATTATTATTATTAATAATATTATTATAATCCCCATAAATACAATAAGCAGTATTAATTATTTTAATTTTAAAGTTTTTATCAAAAAAATAAATAATAGAAGGAGAAATAAATCCAATTCTAATAATAGGAGAATTATTAATTAAATAACCTATGGAATTTTTTCCATGAAGTGCAATATTAATATTACCTTGTTCCCCAGGTAAAACATCAATAGAATAAAATTTCAATATTTTATCCCAAGAAACACAAATTAAAATTTGATTTTTTTTATTATTATCTTCTAAATTATTTCCACCTAATATATTACCATCTTTTCCAATTAACGGTTCACATCCCCATCCAATTGAAATATCAGGTAAAATATCTTCATTTTTAATAATATTAGTATTTTTATCTTCTGAGAATAATTCTTCTATTTCTGGTTTTATTATATAAACACTAACTCTATCATAATTTGAAAATGAACTTAACATAATATTTTTATTTGAAAAAGGTTTAAATATATCTATTCCATAAGTTGGAGAATTATTTTTATATATTAAAGTCTTTTCAATTGAATTTGTAAAATATCCTAAAGCAACATTTATTTTATAAACATAACCTTCAAAATCAGTTGAAATTATTTCATATTGTTTTTTAGGGTCAATAAATAAAAATTGAATAGCTAATATTTTACTTTTATGAACATTATTAATATTTATTATTAATTTATTTTGTTCAATATCAAAAATACTAATATAACCATTTTCATAACCAATTGCAAGAAAAGTATTTTGTGTAACAATATCAATTGAACTTACTCCTATTTTTTTTCCTCTAATATCATTATTTATAAAACTTTTTATTTCTGTTTCATTATCTATTGAAATCATTCTTGTTATTCCTTCTGTATCTCCTATAAATAAAATATTATTTGATTGAATTGATAATGATATTATTTTTTGATTAAAATATTTTGAAGATATTTTTTCTTTTTTAGTAAATTCTAATAATTTAAATTGAATAGTTGAAGATGTTCTATTTTTTTGCAATTGATTTATTTTATCTTGTTGAATTGATGATGGGAGAAATAAATTATATTTGTGTTCTATACATTCTATAAATTGAATTGGAGATAAATCTGTATATTTAGATAAATTTTCTTTTGATTCTTCTTTATTTTTTAAAGTTTCTTCTTCTTCATTTTTTTCTAAAGTTTTATCATTAGATTTTTTTCTTTGATAATTTTCTTCATCATCAAATTTATCTACATTTGATAAAAAGTCCATTTTATTATTTTTTTAAAATATAATTAATAAATTTATAATAATTAAAGATAATAGAATTTTTAAATGAATGAAATTTAAAATTTTAAAATAAATTTAAATATTATGATTAAATTAAATGGAGGAATAGAAAAAGAAAAAATAATAAATATAGAAAAATTTGAATTATATTGGCCTTTAATAGAATGTATTATTTGTAAAAAAATATCTTTTCCTCCATATGAATGTGTATCATGTAGTAGATGTATATGTAAAAATTGTGGAGAAACTTGTCCTTTATGTAATAAGAAATTAATTTATTATCCTTCTAATATTAAAAAAATATATAAAGGTTTTAAAATAAAAGATGATATTGATAATACTCTTATTAATATTGATAAATATGAAAAAAATTATGAAGAAAAAAATAAAAGTTTAAAAAATTCTATTAATTCTTATCAATCAAAAAATAAAATTCAATTAAAAGAAAATGAAAATTCTTCTTTAAACTTCAAAGAAGAAAATAAAAGTGAAAATGAAATAATAATTCCAAATGAAAATGAAGGAAAAAATATTATTAATGATAATAACAATAATAATAATAAGAATAATAATAATAAAGATGAAGAAATTGAATCATTAAAAAAAAGAGTTTCTAATTTAGAACAAATTGTTATTTCTTTACAAAATGAAATAAATAAGTTAAAAGAATCAAAATAATAAAAAAAATAAAAATATTATTTTTAAAATAAATTTGGGAATATTTTAATGTTTTTTTTTCTTTCCAAATTCCTTTAATTTTCTCTTTCTATTTTCTTCAACTTCCTCAAATTTTTCAATTAATTGTTCTTTATTTTTTTTTCTTTGCATTTCTCTTTGCATTTCTTTTTTTTCTTTAATATAATAAATTCTTTTTTGTTCTTTAAATCCAATATTATGTTTAGTATAACCTTGATTAATCATTCCTTTTCTATTTCTAGTATCACCAAAATAATCATATTCACAAAAGTCTCCTATTTCATTATTAGATGTTAATGAAATATTTTTATTTTTCTTTATTTCATTTTTATTGTCCTTTTTCTTTTCTTTGTTCTCTTTTATTATTATTTCTATTTCTTTTACATTTTGATTCGTTGAATATTCAATAAAATTTATATAATCATTATTATTTTTAATTTCTATTTCAATCCCATTTATATCAAAATAAAATAAAAATATTTTTTTCAAATTTAATTTCTCTTTAATTAAATCTGTCAATAATGAAAAATTAAAAGGAGGTTTAATTCCTTCTTCAATATTATTTTTATAATTAATATTTAACTTAAAAGGAAAATCCTCCATTTAAAATAAACATAATAAATAATAAAATTCTTTCAAAAAATTTAAATAAAAGAATGAATGATTCAACAATGAATAATTCAATTTTTAAATCTAGAAAATCAATAACATCTCATTTAGTAGCTTTTGAAAATGAAATAAATCAGAAAAAAAGAGAAAAAGAAAAAACATTACAAAAAATTCATTTTAATGAAGAAAAAAATTTAAAAGAAGGAATAAATAAATTAGTATCAGTAATGGCATTAATAATAAGAAAAAAAATAAAAATAGTAAATATAATAATATCATTGTTAATATTATTTCAAATAATATTGGGTTTCACATCAAATAATTATTTCACTTTAAAAAAAGAAAAATGTTCAGAAATGAATAAAAAAGAAGAAATAGAAGAATTTATTTCTTCAGGAAGAGGAGAATCAAAAAAAATAATATTAGATTGTTTAACACAAATTTTAACAAGAGGTTATGGTAATAATTCGGAAATATTAGAAAATTCAAATGATATAAAATATCCATATTATGGTTTAAATTGTTATCCAAATTGTAATTTAACAATAATATATAAAAACCAATTTTCAAGTGATAAAGTAGTAACAAGTCTTCGTTGGATTTGTGTAATATTAATAATAATAATAGAAATATTATTAATATATAAATATAATTTAGAAGTAGATGTTTTAAAAACATATAATAAAGCTTGTGATGAAGATTCAATTTTTACAACTGGATTATGGAAATATTTATTATTAGAAATGATTATTTTAGGAATTTTTTCTCCTCCTGGATATGATAAAATAATATATGGAAATATGTTAAATGGAACATACATTTATTCTTTAGATTCTTTAATAATGTTATTATATATATTAAAATTTTATTATTTATTAAAAGTAATAACCTCATTCACAATATGGTCATCTGATAAAGTATATAAAATAGGAATTAAACATAAATTAACAATAGGAACATCATTTATAATAAAAGCTCAATTTAAATATTCAACATATATATTTATGGGAATATCATTTATTTGTTTAGTGGGAATTTTTGGTTTTTTATTAAGAACATTTGAATATGGTTTTGAGCCAGAAAAAAATTTTAAATATAATGGAAATGCAATAAATAATCCAAACTTTGAAGATTACACTGATACTTTTTGGGTAATAATAATAACAATGATGACAGTTGGATATGGTGATATTTTTCCTTCAACTCATTTTGGTAGAGTTGTTGTTTTTTTTTCTGCTTTATGTGGTACTATTCTTACTTCTACATTAATTGCTGCTATGGGTTCTTTTGTTACTTTTTCTCCAAAAGAAAAAAAAGTTCATAATATTATTCATAAAAATAAACAAATTTCAGAAACTGAACATTATTCTGTTTTTTTAATTATGAAAATTTTAAAATTAGCTAAAATTAAAAAAGATAGTAAAGTTAATATTGAAGAAGATGAAAAATTAAATAAAAGTTTATTAAATGGGAAAAAGAGTAAAAATTATGTTAAAATTAATAAAAGTTCTTTAAGAGATTATTTAAATTGTTTAATTAGTGTTAAAGCCACTGCTGTTAAATTTTATAGATTAAATAAAATTTCTAAAACAAATACAATTCATAGTGATGAATTATTAAGTGAATTAGATAAAAAATTTCATAAAGATTCTGAAAATATTGCTCCTTTAGTTGATGATATTAGATATATTTTTAAGTTAACTAATACTATTAGAAGTTCTGAAAAAGAAATTAATAAATGTTTAATTAATCTTAAAATTGAACAAGATAATATTGCTGAATATTTAATTAAGTATAATCAATTTCATTATGATTTGTTTAATAAAAGAAAAAGTCAAAGTCAAAATCTCAATTTAATGGAAGAAAAGAAAAAAAAAGTTGCTTTTTCTGGTGTTTAAAATATTATAAATAATATTATAATTCTTCTTATTAATACTTCAAATAATAATTAATCCTTATATCTAAAATTTCTTTTAAAATTTATCTATAATGGACTTTAAATTTTTAAAGAAATTTCAATATATTCTAAATAAAAATAATTAAATTATTTTCAGTTTATATATAAAGTTGTAATTCTTATTATTGTTGTATTCATTTAATAAAAAATATATCTTTTTTTAATTGAAACTATAATTCTAACAACACAATATTGTAAAGAATAAGTGAAAAATAGAAAAAATTAGATTTCACTGTTTTCTTTTTTATAACAAATATTTGATTTTAAATTATTTAATTAAATTTTATTAAAAATATTTTCTATAATTTGTATTTATTTAAATGATGAATAAATAAAAAATAAATTATAAAATAATTAAATTAAAAATAGTAAAATAGAAAAAAAGGGAATTGATTGATTCAGAATTGAGCAAGAAGATAAAAAAGAAAAAAATATAAAAAGTAAAGATTTAAAGTTTAATATATATAATATATATATATAATATACATTTAAAAATATTTATAAAATATATAATTGTTTTTTTCTATGAAAAAACAAGAATTATCGACGATTGATGAATTATAAAGAAATAATATTAAAATAATGAAAAACTAAAAAAAAGATAAAAGAAATAAAATAACATTTTTCTTTCTATAATTAAATAAAAAAATATAACATAAAACAGACTTTACTAAAAGGATTACTAAAATTTAAGAAAAAAATTTTTATGAAATAGGGATGATAAAAATATATAAAACCCTATTTTCCAAAAATAATAATAATGTTTAAATCACACATAATATTATTTGTTTGCTTTTTCTCTTTTGTTTATTTAGATGATCCTTCAAATGATTCTTCAAATGATAATCTTCCTGCATTAAAACAACCTATAACTTTAACAACTGATATTAATATTTATCAAAAAGTTTATAATGTTACTTTACTTGTTGAAGGAAATTATTTACATATTGAATTTTATGATCAGAATTCTTTCCCAAATTTAATTTACGAAAAGAAATTATCAACTGATGATTTATCGAAATTATCTCCTAAATTATTTTATGATGAAACATTAGATAATTGTTTAAATATTTTTTCAGAATTATTTAATGATAAAAAATATTCATTAGTTATAGTTGATGATGATTTAATTGTTACTTTTTCTCCTCAAGTATTGAATATTAAAAATTTTGAATTAACATTAGAATTAAAAGAAATAAGTACAAAAAAAACATTTAGACAATTATTTGATAAAGCACAAGAATTAATGGATGAAAATGAAAGACTGAATAAAATAATATCAAATAATGTATTATTAATATCAAATCAATCAATACCAATATTAACAAATTTATTACTTGTAAATCCAATAATAACTCATTTTTCAACACTTAAACCAGATAGCATCTTACCATATTTAAATAAAGAATATTTAAAGAAATTTAAAATAATATTATATGATTTACAAGATTGTGGATATAAAGCAGTAACACAAAAAGAAATAATAAAAGAATATTTAATGAATGGAGGAAATGTGATAGTAACACATGATCATTGGACATTTATACCAACTTCAATTAGTGGAATGGAAGAATTATTAGGTGCCACATTAAAAGCTCAAACTTATACACACGTAAGGGCAGCAACTGTAATAAAAGAGAGTCATCCTATATTTAATTCTTATTATAATTTAAATTTTTCTAAAGGAACTACATTCACTGTTTCTAAGACTCATCATACTGATACTATTTATAGTGATTTAGATGTATATGCTAGAGATCTTCTTATTGAATTAAATGATAATATACATGGAGAATATTTAATGGTTAAAGAATATGGAAAAGGTAAAATTGTTTTTTGGAATGCTGGGAGTACTTATGATTTAACTGATATTGAACAAAAATTATTTTATAATATTTTGGCTTATTTATCTGACGTTTAAAGTTTTAAATTAATATTTTATAAATAAAAAGAAATTTTTATTAAAATTAACTATTTTATTTCATTTGATTTTTTTAATTAAATTGATGTGTCTTTAATTTTAGATTTAAATTGATTATGAACTTTAATTCATAGAATTCTTCAATCATAAATTGATTGAATATTTACTTAAAATAAATGACCTTTTAAGAATTATGAAAAAATATATTTTAATTATAAATTAAAAATAATTATTAATTTAAAAGTTGGGGTTTTATTCTAATAAATCCTGGATTATAATTATAAACCATTTGAATTTTTTCATAATTTTTATCATTTAAAGGATATTCTTCAATATAAATATTATTTAATTTAATAACTTTTAATTCATTTCTAAGAGGAGTAATAATAAAATTTTCACTATGTTTAGAAAAAGGATAAATTAAAGTTTTTTTCTTAATTTTACCTTCAATTAAATAATCAGGATTATCTTTATTTAATTCTAAATTAATCATAATATTTTTAATTTCATTACTATTATTTTCAACAGATATTTTACAAATATAATTAATAATTTCAACTGAAAATTTTAAATCAATTTTTTTACATTCTTCTTCAGATTTTAAATCTTTAAAAGAGAATTTAGTTTCATTTATTAAATTATTTGAATAATTTTCTAAATTTTTTGTAGTCCATTTTAATTGAAAATATCCAATTTCTCCATTAAAATCTTCATTAACAATAACATGAAAAGGAATAATAAATTGAGTATTTGATAAAATAATTTGTTCATAATTTTTTTCTAATAATTTAGTAATAGGTGAAGAAATATTAATAAAAGAATTGAAAGGATAAATTTCAATATTTTTAATTATAACATCTTCAATAATTGAATTATTTAAAATTGATTGTATTTTAAAAGGATGAAAAGTTGGTTTTATTTTTATATTATTTTTATCTTTTCCAAAAATAATAGATGAATCTGAAGTACTTTTTATATTTAAAGGACGTACACTTAAAATCTTAAAAAAATTTTCATAATCATATTCTAAAGAAAGATTATTTATTTCTAAACTTGATAGATTAAAATGTATTTTAAAATCTAATTTAAATTCTCCTGTTGTATTTATTTTTAATATAAATTCTATAATTTCTGAATTATCTTCATTCATTCTTATATCATCAAAATTTAATTCTTCATTTTTTTTATTTATTATATTATTATTTTCATCTTTTAAAAAAAATTCATAATCAAAATTTTCATTTGATTTTCTTCTAATAAGTTTAAAAGATGATTTAATTTCATTAATTTTAATTCTTTCTTTTAATTTATTTGAAATATCAATTTTAAAATATTTATATTGAAATTCTCCCATTTGAATATCTTTTTGATAATTAATTACAATATGTTTATCAATATCTTTATTATCAAATTGATCTAAAATAATAGTTTTATTTAAATAAGGTTTAAAAGAATATGAAAATAAAATTCCATTTTGTAATAAAATATCAATTGAATATATTGTTAATTCATTATCATTTTTAGAAGTAAACATTTTAAATTCTTTTGTAAAAGGATTTGAATTTGATAATTCAAAATTTTCTTCATTTATAAATTGTTTATTATCTTTTGTTCCTATTACTTTTATTTTTTTAATTGGAATTTTTATTGAATTATCTAAATATGTTTTTATTTCTAAATTTAATGTTATAATATCTAAAATTTTTGGATGAATATTTGAAAAGGAAAAATCTATATTAAGCATTTCATTTGGATTTAATTTAAAAAATTTTAAATTCTTTTTTTCTATTTCTTCTAAATTAGAATTTGAAAAAAAATTATTTAAAAATATATTTTCTTCATTTGATAATTTTTCAAAACAAGATTTTTTTATAATATTTAAGAAATTATCTCTTGAATTTTCCATTTCATTCTCTTTAATTAATTTATTATATTTAGTTAATAAATCATTAAAAATTTTTGGAAAATTATTTTGGAGAAATAAACTTTTATCACCATATAAAATGTTTTTTAAAAACTTTAAAGAATTGTTTTTATTTTCTTCTATAATATTCATTATTGAAGCAGTTTTAAAAAAATAAAAAGTATATTTTTCATTTTCACTTCTTAAATCAGATAAACCATTAATTATTAAATTTTTTACTTTTGTTTGTAAATTTTCATAATTAAGAATATTTTGTTTAATTAAATTACAATAATAAATTTTGATAATTAAATTAACATCTTCTATTTTTTTTTCTTGTAATATATATATTGGTAATTTTTCACAATATTTAGAATTCATTTCATTAATTTGTGGATCAATATTTAATGAATCTAAATAATTTTTATTAAGATTATAAGTTTTTATTAATCTCATTATAGAATGAATTTTTTCAAAATTACAAAAAGCATCATTTATAAATTCATTTCTTAGTTTAGAAAAATAATCATATATTCTTAATTTCCAAAATAAAATTATTATTCTCATTTCAATAGAAAGATTTTCATTTGAAATAAAATCTTCAAAATTAAAATAAGAAAAATGATTAATTAATCTATTTTTAATATATTCTCCATTATAACCATTATTCCTAAAAATATTAAATATTAACCAATCACATATATTTTTCATTTCAAAAAAAATCATTCTTTCATCTTGATTACATAAACTATATTTTTTTACATGTACTAATTTTATCATTAAATTATATGCACTTTCAAAGAAATCAAAAATTTTAAAATCATTAATTATATAACATAAAATACCTATTTTAATGTTTTTCTTTATTATAAATTCACTAGTTTCTTTATTTGACAATTGCTTTTTATAATTATTAATTTTTTCAGTGAAAAATTCATTTGGCTTTGATTTTATTAAATTAATAACTGTTTGAAAAGGAAATTTTTCATCAACAATCAAATGATATTTAGAAGAAATTTCTTTTAATAAAGTTTTAACAAAAGATATGTTATTCTTATTTTTAACTTTTACAGAAACAAAAATAAACTTATTATAATCAGATTTATCACCGTAAAGTTTAGATAAAGTATTATCAATATCAAAAGAAATATTATAAGATAATTTTTCATTAATTAAATTTTTTTGTTCTTCATTAACATAATAACAAAAAATAGAAAAACTAGGATATTTATTTAATATATTATCTATCCATTTTCTTGATATCATTCCTTTTTCTTCAGAAGTAGTTTTATTTCTTAATATTTCTTCATTTAAATTAATATACCTTACATTTGAGTAAATATTATCAATTTCTGATTTTAAATTTTCTTCATCTTTTTTTTCTATATTTTTTAATCCTATAACAGTTGATTTTTGAATATCTAAAAATGTTTCATCAACTATCATATTTTTATAAAATATTTAATATATTAAAATTAATTTTAAAAAAAAATTTAGAAAATGAAAAATACTCTTTTAAAAAACAAGTCTCAAATTAATTTTTGTAATGTAAATTTATTAAAATTTCCAAAGAGAAAAAATAAAACAAAAGAAAATAAAAGTCCATCAATATTTACAAACAGTAATATTTCAAATGAAAAAGAAACAAAAACAGAAACAACAATTTTAGATGAAAAAGATAAAACAATTCAAAAATTAAATATAAAGATAAATGAATTAGAAGCAAGAATAAAAAAATTAGAAAGTATGATTGTAAATAATAAATCAATAAATAAAAATTATGAATCATCAAATAATATTAGTAAATTAATAACTGAACCTTCTTCAGTTAAAAGGAAAAAAATTTATTCTCAAAATTTAACTCCAAATAAATCTGAAAATAAAAGTTCCAAAATTAAAAATAATTTTGATGATAAAAGACTTATGAAAAATTCACATGATTTAATTCAAAATTTAAAATTATTCACAAAAAATAAAAATGGTAGAAATTTAAGTTTATCAAAAATGATAAGTCGAACAAATTCAATTGAAAACTTAATACAAAATTATTCTTATAAAAGTAAAAATAATTATTATAGAAATGAAGGAAGAAATAATAATAATAATATAAGTAATACATTTTCAAATAATATAAGTATGAATAATAGTTCAAATATTTTAAATGAATTTATTCCTAAAGCTCCTAAAAAAAATCTTATTAATAATAAAATACTACAAAAAAGAAATTACAAGTTAGAATTAAAAAATATTAAAAATAGAACAATGTTTCTTTTACAAACATTTAGTGGGAAAAAGTTTTAAAAATTTAATAAATATATAAATTATTTTTTCTATGTAAAAATAATTAAATAAAAAAATAAATTTAAAAAAAATAATTTAAAAACAGTTAAAACCAATAAAAAAATAAAAAAATGGAACTTCTACTTTGGTTATGGCTTTTTGATAAAAGATGGATGTTTGGATATAAACCAAATATAAATTTATATATTTTTGTTTGGTTAATTCCTATATTAATGAATGTTTCAGTCATATCTTTTAATTTTTATTTTATTTCTTTCGATAAAAATATACATCAATATGCAATGTTTTCAAAATCATTATTCTGTTTATTAAGTTTATTATCTTCAATTTTCTTAATAAAAAATTTAATTTCTTTTGAAAAAATAGAAAATAATTTCTTCGAAAAAATAAAAGATATGACTTATTCAGAGAAAATAAAAAAAGATGATTATTGGATTTCAAGAAATAGTTTAATTAGTTTTAATGGTTGTTTTTTATTAATAATATCCTTGTGTCAAATATTATGGTCTATATATTATATAAAATATGGAATTAAATATAGTTATTATGTAACAATGGCTTTGAAACAAAGTGCATTTCTTGAAATTGGATTTGCATGTTTTATTGGTATTTTATTAGGAATTTCAATGTTTATTAAAGTTTCTGCTTTTATTTCTTCTTATATTTGTCCTAATTTACTTATTTTTTTCTCAAAACTTTTTAATCATGATCAACTTTTAAAATTAGATTTTGATGATATTGAAAATCCAGTTCAAGATGTTCAAATTGTTTAAATAAAATCTTTAAATATATATAACTTTTTTTATTTATCAAAAATAAATTCAAAAAATATAAAATAATCAAAAAGGGTAATTAAGTTTTTAAAAATTTAAAAATTCTAGAAAATTAAAAAAAAAACTATTTAAAAAAAATGTCTTATCCAGATCAACCAGATCAATTAACATTAAATATGGTATCCTATGAATGGTTAGATAAAACAAATAATCCAAAAATGTTAAAAAGAGCTTTAAAATTATTAAAAGATGATGGAAATTTTTTTCCAGATTTATCAAGAGCAATAGATGAAAAATTACAAACAATAGATTTAAAGTATAAAAAATTAAAAGAAACAGAATCAGTAAGTAAAGAAGATATAGAAAAAGCAAAAGAAGAAATATTACAATTTGAAAATGAATATAGAAAAAAAGATAATTTAATAAAAGAAACATTAGATAAAAAAAACGAAGTAAATTATGATGTAATTAAATTAGAAAGAAAAAAAGAAGCTCAAAATGAAAAAATAAAAGGAAATGAATTAATGAAAACAAAAGAATATGATGAAGCAATAAGACATTATACAAAAGCAATAAATTTTGATGAATATGAACCAACAATTTATTGTAATAGAGCATTGGCTTATATTAAAAACACACAATATAATAATGGATTAAATGATTGTAATAAAGCAATTGATTTAAAACATGATTATATTAAAGCTTATTATAGAAGAGCAATTTGTGAAAAAAATTTAAAAAAATTTAAAGAAAGTTTAGAAGATTTTTTATATGTTTATAATGATAATCCTAATAGTAATGATGTTTTAAATGAAATTAATTCAATGATTGAAAAATGGAAAGATTATGATAAAGATGATTTTAGTAAAGAAGAAAAAAAAATTAAAATTAAATTAAATAGAGCTAAAGAAGGAAAATATTTTGGTGATGGGAATATTACTGTTAAAGAAGATAAAGATAAAGGAATTGATTCTTTTACTAAAGTTCATATTGTTGAAGGTGATGTTGATGATAGTGAAAAAAAAAAAGAAATTAAAGAAAATCCTAATGTTAAAGTTACTGATATTGTTGATGATAAAAAAAATGATGATAATAAAAAAAGTGGTTTTAAGAAAATTACTATTGTTGAAGATGATGATGAAAGTTAAAATTAATTATTTTTTTTTAAAATAAAAAATTAATTATTAATTATTTTTTTTTTATTTTTTATTTTTTTTGTTTTTTTTGTTTTTTTTGTTTTTTTATTCATTAAATTCTTCTTCTATTGGATTGTAATTTATACTTTCAATTGATGATTTTACTTGTAATAAAGGAATATCATTATCTTTTAATAATTTATTATATTCTTCTTGTAATTTTTTATTTTCTTCTAATAATTGTTTTGAATATTTTTTTCGATTTTGAAAATCTTCTTCATTAAATATATTATTAGTATTATAATCATTGTTTTGATTAAAGATATTTTTTTCATCATTTAATATTTCATTATTTATATTATTTGTTTTTTTATCATCTAATTTTTGATATTTTAAATCCAAATTATCAAAAGTCATTATATCTTCTTCTATTATATTATTACTTTCTTTATTTATATTATTTTCAAAATTTATAATATTTTCATCTTTAAAATCATCTTTATCATCATTAATATTATTTTTATTATCAATTTTAATATAATTATTATCTATATTACTATTGAAATTATTTTTTATATTCATTTTATTATTTTCATTTAATTTATTATCAATTTTTTTATTTATATCAATAATATTATTATTATATTCAATTTGATCTTCTCCATTAATTTCTTCAGGAATAGAAGAAAAACTATATTTATTATCAGTATTATTTTTTGTTGTCATATTACTATTAGTATAATTTTGATTATTGTGAAAATCAAATTTTATATTTAAATATGAATATTGTGATTTTAAATCTTCAATTTCTTTATCTCTTTCTCTAATTACATTCATTAATTCATCTACTTTCATGTCATATCCTTTTAATATATGATTAACACTATTAAGATTATTATTTGAATTTTCTTGATAGTTTATTTCTTTTAAAGTATTTTTTAAATTTTCATCAATTTCTATATTTTCCTTTTTTAATAATTCATAATTATTTTGTAAATTACTTAATTTATCATCTCTAATTCCAATTTCTAAATGTTTTTCATTCAAATTATTTAATATCATACCTTTATCATGGTCATTTATTTTTCTTTTCTTTTCTAAAATCTTA
>JAEEGI010012544.1_pt1 | contig 18119 bp, 17 predicted proteins | sample 8958751 | NCBI WGS metagenome assembly JAEEGI01 (sample SAMN16246545, study PRJNA631951) | gut metagenome | biome: gut microbiome; feature: rumen; material: KS-attached | host: Bos | place: Iran: Karaj | collected 2018-10 | reverse complement strand
CAGAAACTGAAGAAGTTCAAGGAAAAGGTGGCATCCATGCCTCGAAAGGATAAGGAAAAACGGAAGGAGATGGAGCGATGAAAAAGATAAATATAAAGAAGCTCATCATCCTGAATATCCCTTATGTGATCGTTGGGCTTGTGGCTACCAATATCGGAGAAGCATTCCGAACAGCAGGAGGAACCAATGCCTCGGAAAAGCTGCAGAGCGTTATCCTGGAGGGATATTTCGGAAAGGCATTTTCCAATCCGTTTCCGAGCTTTCATCCGGTGGATCTGCTCGTAGGACTTGCTATCGGCGGGATCCTGAGACTGGCGGTGTATATGAAAAGTAAGAATGCAAAGAAGTTTCGGCACAACCAGGAATACGGCTCCGCCAGGTGGGGGACGCATGCAGACATAGAACCTTATATGGATCCTGTGTTTGCAAATAACGTGATCCTGTCACAAACAGAGAGGCTGACGATGAACAATCGTCCGGCTCAGCCCAAATATGCCAGGAACAAGAACACGCTGGTTGTCGGCGGTTCCGGTTCAGGTAAGACAAGGTTTTTTATCAAACCCAACCTCTTACAAATGCACAGTTCATACGTTTTGACTGATCCGAAAGGCACGGTTTTGCCCGAGGTCGGGAATGCACTTTTAAAGCATGGATACAGGATCAAAATCTTCAATACCATCAACTTTAAGAAAAGTATGCATTACAATCCATTCGCATATGTACATGACGAGAAGGATATCCTAAAGCTCGTAACTACGCTGATCGCCAACACAAAAGGAGAAGGAAAAGGCGGGGACGAGTTCTGGGAGAAAGCAGAGAAACTGCTGTATTCAGCGCTTATCGGATATATCCATTATGAAGCGCCGGAGGAAGAGCAGAACTTCTCAACCCTGCTTGAAATGATCAATGCGATGGAGGTCAGAGAGGATGATGAAGAGTTCAAAAATCCTGTAGATCTCATGTTTGATGAGCTTGCGGAAAGAGATCCGGATCACTTTGCGGTAAGGCAATATGCCAAGTACAAATTAAGTGCCGGCAAGACGGCTAAGTCTATACTCGTGAGCTGCGGTGCAAGGCTTGCTCCCTTTGATATAAAGGAGCTTCGTGAGATCACTGCATACGATGAATTACAACTTGATACCTTGGGAGATAAGAAGACAGCACTGTTCTTGATCATGTCGGATACAGATGCGACCTTCAATTTCCTGATCAGTATGGTGTACACCCAATTATTCAATCTGTTATGCGAAAAAGCAGATGATGTGTACGGTGGGAGACTTCCGGTACATGTGCGGTGCCTTATCGATGAGGCGGCCAACATCGGACAGATTCCGAATCTTGAGAAGCTTATGGCTACCATCCGTAGCCGTGAGATATCTGCAGCACTTGTGTTGCAGGCAAAATCGCAGCTAAAGGCGATTTACAAAGACAATGCAGATACCATCATCGGTAACTGCGACTCCCAGATCTTTCTGGGCGGCTCTGAACAGACGACTCTTAAGGACCTCAACACTACTCTTGGTAAAGAGACGATCGATATGTATAACACGGGGGAGACCAGGGGAACGAGTCAGAGCTACAACATGAACTACCAAAAGTTAGGTCATGATCTTATGAGCATCGATGAACTGGCGGTCATGGACGGAGGCAAATGTATTGTCCAGGTCAGAGGCGTAAGACCTTTTCTATCGAGTAAGTATGACTTAACGCAGCATCCAAACTATCCGCTCACAGCAGATGCGGACAAAAGGAACCTATTCGATATAGAAAAGTTCCTGAATCACAACTTAATATTGAAACCTGATGACAAATATGAAGTCATCGAAATCACCGAAGAATAAGGCTCTTCCTACAGCTAAAAAGGCTGAGAGGACAGGGCCTTTTCTTATGCCCAAATCTTCGGAGGCGGGCAGATATACGGCCGTATCGCGGAAGGTCAGTCGACGGGCTTTCTGCAAAGAACACGTAAACCAACAAACAAAAACATTTTATGGAGGATTAACATTATGGCATTTTTCAACAGCGCAGTAGGCGTACTTCAGACTCTCGTAGTAGCTCTTGGTGCAGGTCTTGGTATCTGGGGAGCGATCAACCTCATGGAGGGTTACGGTAACGATAACCCCGGCTCTAAAGCACAGTAGTGATATAGAAGTTTTTTCTCCCTTAGTGTAGTCGCATAACACCGTCGGTTATGCGACCTTTTTTCCATATTTGCCTGTTTCAACGGATATAGTCGATACTGCCACATCAAAGCGGTAGTGAATGACAATATCCTGGATTCGCTTTCCGCTGGACTTGTCTGCTTCATGGACTACTATCCTGTCAATCAGTTCGTGCATGATCTTCGGAGTAAGCACCGTGATATGCTCATACTGCTTGATGACATTGAGGAACGCCGTAACATCGGAGGACTTTTGTTCAGCCGTTTCCACAAAGGCGGTAAGCTCCGCAACAGTTGCTTTCAGCTTTGCTTGTTCTTCTTCATATCCTGCCGACATCATTGTGAAACGCTCGTCCGACAGCCTGCCGAGAACATTGTCCTCATAGAGCCTTGTAAAGAGCTTGTCCAGTTCAGCGATACGCTTTTCAGCCTGTTTCAGGGTTTTCTTTGCTTTTGTAAGCTCTGAGGATTTACGCTGTACGGAACTGCTCATGACACGCTTGATAAACTCCTCCTCGTTGCCTCTTACCATCGTCAGGAGCTTGTTCAGCTCACCGAGGACGATCTCATTCAGGACACAGGTGCGTATATAATGCACCGAGCATTTATCCTGTTCCTTTGCGTAGGTGGAGCATCTCATGTGTTCCTGTTCAGGACGCTCATTCTTACGGCGGCTCAGGTACATCTTCTCTCCGCAGTCAGCACAGTAAACCATTCCTGCGAACGGATTCACTATTTCGCATTTCTGCGGTCTGCGCTTATTCTTGCGAAGCTCCTGCACCAAGTCGAATGTTTCCTGAGTAATGATAGGCTCTTGCGTATTCTCGAAGATCTGCCACTCGTCCTCCGGATTGTAGATGATTTTATGTACCTTGTAGGACTTCATCTTTGTGCGGAAGTTGACCGTGTGACCGCAGTATTCAAGGCGTTCAAGGATATGGGTGATTGTATTTGCACCCCAGCGGTAGGTTTTTGCGTTATGCCGTCCGTTGTCACGACCTTGCGACAATGCGTAGGCAGTCGGCGTAGGGATACCCTGTTCGGTCAAGATACGGGCAATTTGTACCGGACCGTAGCCGTCAATGCAGAGCTTGAATATCTTGCGTACCACCTCGGCGGCAGGCTCATCAATTACCCACAAGTTCTTGTCGGTATTTGACTTCTTGTAGCCGTACACGGGCGGACACAGGTGCTTGCCCGACTGTCCCTTTGCCCTGAACACCGCGCGAATCTTCTTACTGCAATCACGGGCGTACCAGTCATTAAAAATGTTCTTGAAAGCAAGCAGTTCGTTCTCGGACTTTGCCGTGTCAACATTATCGTTGACGGCAATGTAGCGAACATCATAGTCAGGAAACACCATTTCGATCAGTTCACCCGTTTTCAGGTAATTACGACCTAAACGGCTCAAATCCTTAGTGATTACCGTAGCGACCTTGCCGTCCTCAATGTCCGACATCATCGCTTTGAAGCCGTCACGCTCAAAGGTAGTTCCACTCACACCATCGTCCACATAGAATACCGTGTTGCGAAAGCCGTTGTCATCGGCATACTTCTGGAGGATAGCCTTCTGATTTGTGATACTGTTGCTCTCACCGTCGAGCATATCGTCCTGGCTCAGACGGCAGTATAAAGCTGTTATCTTGTCTGTCATATTAACCTCACTTTCCGACAGGATACAGCAAGCTATTATCATTATAGCGCACCATATTTCTTTTTTCAATGCGCCGATTTTCCAAAATCAAACAGCCTGCTGTATGGGTTCTTGTCCGGATTCACCGAGCATTTTCTCACAGTCCTCTGTGATTAGCCTTGCGAGAATGTCGCTCAGGCTCTCCCGAAAAGCTGGGTTAAAGACGGTTCTTACTCTGTAAATCGTATGCCCGATATGGTACTCGGACACGCTGTCAGATACCGCAACAGCGGCAGTTGTATTCTCATTCATAGCGAATTTTCTCCTTTAGCTTGTCTCTGTCTATGCTTTTAGGTTTGAGGGCATCGCTTTTTATCTCTTACCCTCATATTCATAGCCGTGCGGAACGGCATTGCTGCCGTCCCTCTCACAGCTCACGTTTTGTTGTCGGAATATATGTTACTCCGAATAGGAATGGTTACTTTCTGAAAAGCTCATCTGCTTGCCGTACTTTGAAGCGGAGCTATCGTCAGCCAGTTCACCGATCTGCTCATACGTCATACCGCTGTCGGTCAGCTTCTGGATAAGAGCGTGTTCGGTTGTAACAGCATCGAGAAGCTCCTGCCCCTCAGCACCGCTGTAAAGCTCCGAGAGCTGTCCGTAGGTGTACAGCTTACTCTCAATGATAACCTTTCGCTTACGTTCAAGGGCTGCCCTGATAGACTTTTCATAGCTGTCGATCTTAGCCTGATTTTCAGCAAGCACATCACCCTTGACGGTTTCAGCCGTTGTCTTTCTCATTCGCATCACCTCTTTTCGATTTTTGAATACCGCAGGATATGATTTTATCCCACGATAATATTATAGCGCAGATACGCCGTTTCTGTCTATTCGCAGGGCGCATGAACTTTCTGTTTCACTTGCATTATCCAGTTCGACACTTTGTTATGGGGATTTTGAAAATCCTCCCCGTGCAGGTAATCGCACTTCTATCAAAAGTGTAACGGAGCATTTTTGAACGCTCATATATCAATACCAAATTTTTCAGCCAATCGTTAAGTGTTACCGAGATATTCTCTGTTATGCACAAACAGGCTATCTCTAATTCAACGATAATTTTCAACGGCTATGCTTAACGAAGCAATGAATATTTTGGTAATAACTATTGAGAGGGATTTTCACCAGACTGCCGCCCAAGTTGCGCTATAACTGCGCCGAGCCAGTATAGAATATTGATTGTGACAGAAAAAAGTCCTCACGCAGGTGCGTGAGTGAGAATGACCGCCGACCGAAGCGGCGGTGAAGATAAGTCGCTATCGCTCCAAATTCGCTGACGGTACAGCGAAAGCCTGCGAGATACAGCAGGCAGATAACCGTGCGACAGCACGGCAAAAATAACAAGCATTGTATTTTGCGCCGCACAGCGAACGAAAATACCAAATGCTTGTTGGGGACACCCCAAGCCCCGAAATGACCGCAGAGCGGTCATAAAAAAATCGGCTTACGCCGAAATAGATACAAAGGAGACACCACTATGGAAAATGCAAAACGCAAGAGAGGCAGACCGCCCAAGCAGAAGTTTTCAGAACTGTCAGGTATGACCTACGAGGGAGCTATCAATAATGTTCTTGACCAAGAGGTCAAATCCGAGCTTGATAATACCCTTGCACACAAGTCTGAGGACGAGCTTTCCGATGATGAACGCAAGTACCTGAAACGTAGGAAAGAAAAGAAGTCCTACACGCTGAATGTACGCTTCACCGAATCGGAAATGCAGGACATCATTGCGAAGTGTGAGCAGTACGGTTATAAGAACAAGACCGAGTATATCCGTGACTGCGTTCGGGCAAGAGTTGATATTACTCCCGACCGCACCGAGATCGCTGAAAGCAACAGGCTTATGAAGCGTATAGGGGCAAACATCAATCAGATACTTATCCGACTTCACAGCACAGGTCATATTTATGCCGATGATATTACCGAGATAAAGAAAGGGGTAAACGAGATTTGGCATACACTTCTATCCATACAATCAGGGCAACAGTCAGTGCGGCGATCGCTTACATCACAAACGGAGATAAGACCGTCAACGGTGTATATGTCAACTCTTATGCTTGCCGAGCCGACAGCGCAGGAGCAAGCGAGGACTTCCGAGCCGTCCGAGACACAGGAACAGGGCGAACACAAATCCTTGCATACCACATGATACAAAGTTTCGCTCCCGATGAAGTTACACCCGAACAGGCTATGCAGATCGGAGAGGAGCTTTGTGACCGTTATCTCAAAGGTGATTATCAGTATGTTATCGCCGTTCACAACGATAAAGACCACCTGCATTGCCACATCATTTTCAATAATACGAACCTCTACAACGGACTAAGTTTCACCACCGAGCATAATCAAGGCAGGAGGAACGAAAGGGCGTGGGCAGAGCTGCGTAAAATATCCGACGAGATATGCAAGGAACACGGCTTATCCCTCATTGATCCGAAAGGCAAAGGCGTATCGCATTATGAAGATCAAATGCAGAAAGAGGGCAAGTCGTGGAAAGACAAGCTCCGCAATCTGCTCAGAGAGATTATTTCTTATAGCAGGAGCTTCGAGGACTTCCTCAAAAACTGTACTACCAGCGGTATCGAGTATGTGTATACTCCGCAGAACAAGGTCAAGCTGAAATTCAAGCTATCAGGAGAGGGACAACAGCGTTTTACAAGAGCTGATACCCTGGGCGATGAATTTGAACCTGAGAACATCAAGAAAACCATTGAGCGAGCTTTGATAAAAGAGCGAGTGCAGAACCGCTTCGGAAAGTATTTCACTTCTCCCAAGACCGAGATTACACCGTCTATCCTGTCAGCACTATCCAAGCCTACTGTTACACCGACACCGCCGACCGAAACCAAGCCCGAATATGTGTACAAGCCACCTACGCAGGAAGAATTTGAACGTGTATTCGGCACAGTACCCGATACAGCTAACAAGCCTGTTACAACATCCAAGCCGACTGAAAGCAAAGCACCTGAAAAGAAAGAAGATGTATGGGCAGAAATCAGGGGTATGCGTGACTGCGACAAGATGATTGCAGACCTTGAAGCTGGCGGTATCACATCACTTGACGATCTCAAAGGCTTTTTCTGGAATGTTCAGCACCCCGATGACCATACGGACGAGCTTGCCGAACTGAACGCCAAGATCAAGCCGATTGAAAAGCTCATCAATATGATGAAACAGCATTCTCAGAACTATGCTACATACAAGGAGTATCAGGAGCGTTCGACATTTACACAAAAGAGTTTCCGCAAGAAGAATGCTGCCGCTATCGACGCATTTGAAGAAGCCGACAAGTATCTTGCCGAGCATATCAAGGCTTATTACATCAAGGGCAAACCACCGAAACTGAGCGACTTACAGGCAATGTCTGCCAAGCTGAAAGAGAAATACAATGCTCTGGTGCCTGAGCATAATACTTTCCTCAGAAGAAAGGCGGCGGCATCGCAGTACTCCCGTCAGGTACGAAAGTATCTTGACGCTCAGCATCAGCAGGAGCGTAACAGGCAGTATCAGGAGAAGAAACGCTCTCAGCAGAAAAAGAAAGATTATCTCGAATAACGAAAGGACAATACTATGAGCAAAATTGGTTATATCCGTGTTTCTACGGAGCATCAGGAGACAGCACGACAGCAGGAGATCATGAGCAATTACAAGGTTGACCGCATCTTCTCCGAAAAGCTGTCAGGAGCAAACGCAGACCGTCCTCAGCTCAGGGCTATGCTTGACTATGTGCGTGAGGGCGATACCCTCTATGTGGAGAGTATCAGCCGTCTGGGGCGTTCTACAAAGGACTTGCTGAACATCATCGACACTCTCACCGACAAGGGTGTTACGCTCGTCAGCCATAAGGAGAACATCGACACCAACACGCCTACGGGGAAATTTATGCTCACCGTGTTCGCTGCCCTCTCACAGTTGGAGCGTGAACAGCTCAGACAGCGACAGCGTGAGGGCATCGAGATCGCTAAGGCACAGGGCAAGTACACCGGACGGAAACCTATCCTCACCGACTGGACGAGGTTCGGGCAGCTCTATGGGGAATGGAGAGCGAAGAACATCACAGGCAGGGACTTTATGCGGAGAATGGATATGTCGGCAAATACTTTCTACCGCCGTGTGCGTGAGTATGAACTCCGTCACGGTATCACCGAGCAGACCTCAGCTTGACCGTCTGGCGAACGGAAATGTCCCTCAGAGCCGTCCACCATTGCGGAACGGAAAACTAACCGTCTAAAACAACAAGCCCTCAGAAACGCTTGCAGGACGTTTCCGAGAGCTTACGGTTAGTAATTCAGTTCCAGTAGGGTTTGTGCTGATTGTGGTATGCTCCACAATTACGATTATGACTTATGCGGAACGGTTTTTGAGTGTGCCAATAGGCTAAGGTTTTTGGCACAGCCATTATTCCACTATATTCGCAAAGTCGATACCCCTGTCACATATCTCCAATGCCGCAGAGCGATGTGTGACGATAACGACTGTCTTATCAGTCATACGCCTGAGATTTTGGAGCAACCGTTTTTCCGTATCTGCATCGAGTGCGGAGGTCGCTTCATCAAGGAGCAGTATCGGACTTTCTGAAAATATCGCCCTCGCTATTGCTATCCTCTGCATTTGTCCCTCAGACAATCCAGTGCCTCGCTCACCGAGCAGAGTATCAATGCCGCCTTCAAGCTCCGATACATAATCGTCTGCACAAGCTATCTGCAAAGCACGATTGATACGCTCATCGTTCTGCATATCTGCCTTGTCAGCGAAAGCAACCACTTCACGGATTGTGCCGCTCATAAGCTGATTTCCCTGCGGAACATAAGCAAAGAGCCTGTGCCATTCAGCCGTCAGCGATTTTGTACCTTGCGTATCGGTAAGATAACGCTCACCGCCGTCAAGCTGATAAATGCTCATCAACAGTTTCAGTACCGTGGATTTTCCACAGCCGCTATGACCCGTGAACGCCACATATTCGCCCTTGTCAATCTCAATGGTGATGTTTTTCAGCACAACAGGCTGATTATCTTTCGTTAGATCCTTGATATTGTCAACCGCAGGATAGTATGTAAAATCGGCATTTTTCAGACCGAATGATTTGAGTGAGTCGGAGTAATACGCTTTGACCGTATCAATATCCAGTGCCGATTTTTCGCTGTCATCGGAGAAATTTTCTATCTCCATAAGTCGCTCAGCACTTGCCGTCATAGCGTAAAATTTCGGGAGATACCCTGTAATATTGGCAAACGGCGCTTGTATCTGCGAGATAAGCTGTGTTATCGCTGTCAATGTACCATAGCTGATCGTACCGAGCAAAATACCGTAACCGCAGTAGCACACCCCAAAGAGATACATTCCGTTCATCGCAAGCCCGAAACCGATATTGCAGAAATTGGAGAAATGATTTTTACGCATTCTTGCTGTTTTATGGGCTTTCATTCGCTCGCTTGCTTCATTTTCCGTCTGCTGTTCTGTTGCAAATGAACGAATTATCACCATACTGCTGATATGCTCTTGCAGGAAGATACGCAGCTTTCCGTCACGCTCCTGCACCTGTTTATGGAGCTTTTTCAGCACCTTGCGGAAAGCGTAGGTAAATACAATAAGCAGCACTCCGCAGGGCAGCAGAACGCAGGCAAACCGCCAGTCGAGGACTATCATCATAATGACCGCACTAATGAGCTTGACTACCATTCCGACCAGACCTGGCAGTATCTCAACATAGCTGTCAGCGACCACTACCGTGTCATTGGTGAGCCTGTTCAGCCATTCGCCCGAATGGACGGCACTCACGCTTGCGAAATCTTTTCGCAGGATATTGTGCATCAGCCGAGCCTTGAAGATATTTTCAAAAGTCGATTTTGATAATTCGTTGAGCCACCGAATGACCGCCCTCATACCGATCTGAGCGACAACAAGCAGTACCGTTAATATGACGAAGTGCCAGAATCCTGCCTTGTCATGAGCTGTGGCGTTGTCCACGATATTCCGCAGTAACAAAGCATACAGCACACCGCTTGCACCGTGCAGAGCCTGCACCAGCATCAGGGCGAGGATATACAGCTTTTTCTTTTCGGGGACGGCATAGAGCCATTTTATCGCATTGTTTTTCATCGTTTCAGTTTTCTTTTCAGCCATTTCGGGAAGTGTTTTGCTTTGAGGATCAACGCTCGTATCGGAAAGAAATCGCACCACAAATGCACATAGATACGATACCGCCGGTCGGTTATGGGGACTTCCTTGCCGTCACGCACCACCGCCGTCAGCACCCCTATGATATGACGGTCGGTAATGCCGTATTCCTTGTTGTAGCGATTATCTCCGCAGATCACATAATCATTCTCACGGACTTTTAGCACCCTATGCAGGACATATTGTCCGCTGTCACGCTTGTAAAGCGGAACATCGTACTTTTTCAGCCTGCCGTAGGGCTTTTCGATGATGAGAATATCCCTGTCCTGCCGTATCAGCGGACGCATACTGTCACCGACATTGGTATAGACGAGCCGCCTGTCACGCTCGATCACATCTTCAAATCTTGTCATTGCATACCCTCAAATGCGACCTGTGCCGCCGAAATATCCATATTACAGCCGAGCCGATAGAGCTTCACACTTTCCGAAAGCCTGTCCACCAGTTCAAGCGTTTTCGCCATTTTCAGCATATCCGCAGAGCGGTAGACCTGTTGCAAGAGCATCGTATATGCTTGTTCTCTGGTGATAGGCTCTATATGATTGTCGGCAGCTCTCGTCAGAATACAGATCGCTTTCAGCGGAACAGAGATATTACTGCCGAGTCTGTGTTTGCCGTTGTAGGGCGTACCGTAGGCAATCACACCGCTGTCCGAGATATGCAAAAGCGGTTTATCATCGTTCACCATGACAGCCCTATCCCCGAAATACACACGCCACAGCCTTGTATGCGTGGATTTGCCTGTACCCGACCTTGCCGTAAACAGATATCCGATACCGTCTACAGCAATTACAGAGCCGTGAAACAGTATCGTATCATAGTCTATCATCTGTTCCGCTATCTTGCGGTATACTGCTAATTCTTCAAGATAGCTGTCGGAGAAATGCCTGATCGGGATACCCTCGATCTCGTCCTCACGGGCAGATTTCTCACGCTCGTAGTCAATATCTGCCTGCGTGGTAGATACCGAATAATCGGATTTTTCATCTGTCAGGTAGTCAGAGCAGTATTCGTGTACCTCGTCATATATTGAAGTAACCTCCACAACCTTATCCGCTATCTTATACTTTCTTGTCATCATATTTTCTAACTGCCTTTATCGTTTGTTTAAGTAAACCTCGCCTCTTTACCACAATGCGTCCCCATCGGTAAATGATCCCGACAGGATACAGTATCGGACACTTGCCAACAAAAGGCACAGAGCGTTTCATGTGATCGTAATTAGGGAACATACTGCTTAGGATATATCTCGCCTTAGACTGATTCTTTAGTTTCTTTTTGATAACATTCTCAAACGTACCGTATGTTCCTGCCGTGAGGTATAGCATCAGCAGTTCTGTTTCTGCATCGTTCGGAACAGGGAGCTTTTCTGAGGAAAAGACTTTGAAAGCAAGCTGTCTGCGCTCCTGTTCAAAATCGGCTATTTCAAGCTGTTTGCACTGCTCCGTGATGTAATTCCAATCCAAATCCTCGCCCTTATTTTTGCAATACACATAGCAATCCAAGAGGGAGCGTATGCCCGTACCTCCGCCTGAAAAGTGCTTGAATTCATGGGCGGTCATATATACATAGAAGTCCTCGTCCGAGAGATGATAGCCGTATTGACTGTCCTCGTCATGTATCATATGATGTTTCGGATCGCTATAATACTGATAGAAGTCGCTTGTCTCACCGAACAGAAGCGTGTGCAGCTCAAAATTCAGCACAGGCGGTTTCATATATACATCATGATGAGTTTTGCCCACGCTCTCCGCTGTATAGCCGTGACCGAGCATGATTTGCATAACTTCCTGCTGCTTTGAAGCATTACACAGCATATCATTATCCGCCATTTCACGCATACCGTTTTCAGGGTACAGCTCTTTCAGGATAGAACCTTTCAGGGGCATATACCATATGCCCCTGCGTTCAAAATCCTCTAATATAGCTGTTCTCTCAACATCGAGCATAACATTCTTGCGGACAGCCTTGTTGTACGCCTGATGAAAGCTCTTATCGTTCACGCCTGCGCTTCTGAGGGCAATATGCACCGCTGCCCTGACGGTATGCCATTTGCTAAACTTATATAGAGTCTCCAAGTCCATAGCACTGATTTTCTCCTTGTTGGGCGTGATACCGTTCACGGCACAGGAAAGGAGATATATCAGGTTTTTCTGATAATCAGTCATTGATCGCTCCTATGGAACGGAGTTTGCCAATCAAATCGGAAGTGTCCTTTTCGGCAGTCGCACGGTCAACATCATATTTTGCAAGCAGCTTATCAACGATCTCTGCCTGTGTGGTATCGGATTTCAGGCATTCGATGATAAAGCCTGCCGTTGGGTTGCTTCTTATAAGACCGTTGAATTTCGTTCCTGTTGTGGACACGGTGATATGCTCGCCTTTGGTTTCGTGCGTTAAGAATTTAGGGTTCAGTCTCATTGTATACTCTCTTTCTTACGGAACAGGAACAGGCGGAAGATCGATAACATCGCTGTCATTTCCTGAACGTGTATTACTTGTAGTGATAACATCTTCTGTATCAAATTCTACTATCTCAACTTCCGGTGTTATATATTTCTCTCTCATTCAGTATTCTCCTTCGGGTTGCTGTGACTATCCTATTGAGATCATGGGTAGGTCTATGGGTTCATCATCGCCTGTGGTATCGGACGTAGTATTTTGTTCCGACTGTGTTGTAGTCTGCTGTGAAGGCTTTGATGTGCTTGATGCTGGTTTCGAGCTGTTTTGTTCTGTTTGAGTGGCTGTTGTCGTTTCATTGGTGTTATCGGCATTGGAAGTCGCTTCGGAGGATTTGCTTTCAATTTCCGTAGCAGACTTATCCGCAGATGAAACAGATGTTGTAGTTGATTTCTCTGTTTTTGATGTAGATGATATAGCCGATTCTGTATCAGTATTCGCAGAGGTAGTGCTTGCAGTTGATGTTGTAGTTGCAGTTGTACTCTCCGATGAAACCTCAACGTCTGATGAGTTGTTATTGCCGTTACAGCCTGTCAGCCAAATTACTGACAAAAGAATAAATGGCAGTAGTCTTTTCATATTTGCTCCTTGTATAACAACAGGCAGCCGTTTCAGACTGCCTGCTGAGGGTTCATTAAGCCCAGTCGGTTTCGTTGCCGTTGCTCGTTGTGATAACGTCCTCGGTATCAAACTCCACGATCTCTACTTCGGGAGCGATATACTTTTCTTTTTCCATTTTTAACACCTCCGTTTTAGGTTACAACCCCCACCGAGCCGCACACCGCAGCTCGGTAGGAACAATACATATATAGACTATTTCGTATGAACTGCAAGTGTAAACTTGTCGCTTGTTGTACCCGAACCGCTTACAATATATACACCGTCGGTATTATCCTTGATTTTGTAAGCTGTAACATTGGGCATCGTGCCATTGCTGCCACGCTTAAACTTATAACAGCCGTTGTTTTCAACCAGTGTGATTACTCCGTTGGAAGCATTAAAGCTCATGCCAGGCGTAGTATTAAAATATACCTTTCCTGCATAGAACGTATCTCCAACGTGAAGCACTGTACCTGCACTCAGCGAAGTATAAGTAACCTTTCCTGTTATGGTGCAAGTAGCAGTAACATCATCAGATGTATCTTCTGTACCATTGGTAGCTGTTGCAGTAATCGTGGCAGAACCATAGCCCTTTGTACCCATAATCGTGTATTCTCCTGTTTCAGCATTGATAGATACATAGTCCGGATCACTGCTTGACCATACGACGGTCTTGTCTGTTGCGTTATCAGGCGAAACAGTTGCTGTGAGAGTTCCTGTGCTGTTGACGAACAATGCTTCTGTCGGAGCGTTGTTGATCACTATACCTGATACGGGAACAACCACATTCATGGTGCAGGATGCTGTTTTACCGCCTGCGGTCGCCGTTACGGTGACTTCACCAGTGCCAACAGCTTCATAAGCTCCTGTTGCTGAATCAATTGTCAGAATACCTGACGGACTTGCAGACCATGTTACGGTCTTATCGGTTGCGTTATCAGGAGATACAGTAGCGGAGAATGTTCCGGTATCGCCAACATTAAGTCTTGTCGGCGGAGTATTGATACTTACTTCTGATACATCGACAATTGCATAATTCTTTGCTGCCGTATAATACTCCATGATAGCCTTAGCCATATTCTTGTTCTTATCGCTCGAACCTGAATTGTTCAGAATAAGGTAAGCCCACGAAAGTCCTGAAAACTTATATTCTACGTCGTCAACTGTGATAGACTGCTGTGCAGCAAGCTGTTTCGGTGTCAGACCGGTGATCTCAAAATATGAGGGATAGCCTGCATTAGCCTTATCCGCAGAGCTTGCAACAGAGGTAAATCCGCTTGCTTCTGTACCAGCGGTTACACCTTTTACATACAGACGGATCGCTGTTTTGGAATCAAGTACAAGGGAGAGCTTTGCATCTCCTGCGCCAAAGTCTGGCGCATAAGCAGATGCTTCAATATCCGAGAATGTAAAGGTGTTAGATGCACCATTGAAATAGTTGTCAGCAGCTTCGCCGTACTTCTTTGTAGCGGCAATTAAGGTTTTAGTCTTGTCATCGGCATATGAGTGAGCAGGTGCGTTCAGGTAATCATTTACGGAGTATTCCAACTCGCCGCCGATCTGTTCTTCACCTTTATAAAGTGCTGCGGTGATCTTCTCATTCATATTCTTAGCGAAAATATGCGTGGTTGCACAGTATTTGCCGTTTTTGAGTTCAAACCCGCTTTCGCTATCCACGCACTTACCTGAAAACTTGACTGAATATTCAGTATAGTTATCAGCCGTTATGGTGTCAGAATAGAAATTAAGTGCCAGGTCATCGCCGAGGGAAAGGCTTACATTTGAAAAACTGCTTGCAGAATTAACAATTACCGCACAGGTCGCAGTCTGATCATCGCTTGTGTCGTCTGTTCCGTTAGTTGCTGTTGCCGTAATGTTTGCTGTACCAGCGCTGACAGCAGTCACCTTGCCGTTTTCATCGACTGTTGCAACAGCCGTATTATCACTCGACCATGTCACGGTCTTGTCAGTAGCATCGTCTGGATCAACAATAGCAGTCAGGGTTTCGTCTTTACCCTCGTTGAGTTCAAGTACGTTCTTGTTGAGTGCTACACCTGAGACATCGACGGTAGTGGGCGTAGCATAACCGTATACCTCAATCTTTTTTAACCCTTTACTCTGACTATTGCCACCATCAATGGGTGTGCCATTTATTCTTGGTGTCTTATCTTCTTCCGTAGTCTCCACTACAAAAGGATCTTCACTATCCGTAGCAGTACGGTTTGCATCGTCATAGAATACGCATTTGGTAATGGTGTATCCCTCAACAGGGGTAACAGTTGCTGTCCAGCCGTATCCCCACCAGCCCCAGTTAGCTGTGTAATATGAAGTGCAGTTTGGCAAATAACTGAACGAAACGGTTGCAACATTCGCAGTGCTGTAGCTGGCTTGTTCTTTACCAGTTGCCGTTATTGTGGTCAGCAGTGTTTCGGTTTCATCAGCATAAGCCGTAATGCTCACTCCTCCGAAAAATCCTCCCGTCCCCACGTTCGCAGGCGCAGCACCTACTACGAGAGCCATAGCCATCAGACCTGCTGCGGCTTTCTTCCATGTGTGTTTCATAAGCTCGTTCCTCCTTATTTTAGATTTATTATTGATATATTTATAAGCAGTTGATGTTTCTGCTTGTAAACAAAACACAAAAGCGCACTCCAAAGGATATACTTATCCCGTGAAGTACGCTTCTATTATCAGATATTCTTTTGTGAAAAGGGCGCAGTTAGCCTTAGCTGATGCTGTGCTGTGCTGTGCTGTGCTGTGCTGTGCTGTGCAAGTATATCGCATTTTCATATCTCTGTCAACCCTTCCCCAATAAAATTCACAAAGATTTTACATTTACCATTAAAACGTTCTGTAAACCGTTCCAATGTCATTATTATAGCACAAATTCATAGAAAAGTCAATGCTTTTTAGAGATAAACTCGATATTTTGCACTGGGGAAATTCAATGTTATTTTTTACAGTCTGTAAATTAAAAGCCTTGCCATCATGAAGATGGATAAGGCTTTTTGGTACACTATTTAATTTTCATCAAGTTTTTGAAACTCGTCGATTCTCAACTCACGTTTCAATTCCTCTTCTGTCGGGAGGTATGTGAAATACTTTGAAGCGAATATCTGGTTATTGCCCTCCGGCAAGGTGTATTTCACAACAGCATCATTCTTTTCCGCACACAGCACAATGCCGATGGGCGGATTATCACCCTCGTTCATCAGCTCCCGTGTATAGTAGTTGACATACATCTGCATCTGTCCTAAGTCCTGATGTGTGAGCTTGTCTGTTTTCAGATCAAACAGCACAAAGCATTTGAGGATATAGTTGTAAAACACAAGGTCAATGAAAAAGTCCTGCCCGTCGAGCGTGAAGCGTTTTTGCCGTGATACAAAGGAAAACCCACGACCAAGCTCCAAAAGAAAATACTGTAAATGATTTATCAGAGCCTGTTCTATATCGCTCTCATATACATGGGTATCCGGCTGTATCTGCAAAAATTCCATGATATATGGATCTTTGATAGCTTTTTCATATTCCGGTTTCGGTGTGCTGGTCTGTATCTCCGCCGCCACCGAGGACTTGTCCTTGCTTGCAAGCAAACGCTGATAGTACATCGTGTTGATCTGCCGTTCAAGCTGCCGGACGCTCCACGCTGGTTTAGCGCATTCCTCAGTATAGAAGTCACGGGCGGTCTTGTCAGCTATCTTCATAAGTATGCGATAATGCGACCAACTCAATTCGTGGCACAGTGTGTCACGAATCGGATAAGTCATGTAAAACTGCCGCATTCTCCGCAGATTGCTCTCGTCAAAGCCTTTACCGAACTCAGCAGTAAGTCTGTCAGAAACGTACTTCAAAAGATTTTTACCATACTCAGCTCTGTCATTCTCACCGCAAGCCTTGTATATCTGCTCACCGATCTCCCAATAGGCTATGACCATAGCTGTATTGACGGCAGAATACACCTTATTCTGCGCTGTTATTACAAAAGAACGTATGGAAGTATAGATTTCTTCCGAATTGCTCTCCGCTTTTACAATTTCGTTATCCATAGGTTCACCCTCGTTCTATGATGATATACATATTATACCATACCTTGTCCCGCTTTTCAAGGGATTTATCGGTACTTTCGTAAAAATATAGCTTGCTGTAATCGGTCTTAAACTTGTTATTTCTGAAAACTTCTCTATGCCTACTGTCCTAAGAGCCAGGGAATGAAGCAATTCATGGCCGGTGCCGGAGTTATGCTTATAGGAGCGCTTCTTGTTCCAAAGCTCTCAGACCTTATACCTACATCGTTATAAAAAAGGCATATCCATATATCGAAAGTGACATACGATATGCCTTTATGTGGTAAAACCTCGCAAGTAAAACCACAAGTACATTATAACATGAGAGAGTTATGAATGTGCACAAAATGAAACCAATAAGTTGGCAGTCATTACAAGAAAGTAGTGGCTGCCTTTTATATTAAGGAGATGAAATATGTTTCAGTTCAGTCCGGTATTTCTAGGACTCTTTGATAGTGCGGTCCAGAAACTGATGAATGGATTCAGAGACATTTTCTACGAGCTTGCTTATGCAAATCTCGACAACATGCTTACCGATTTAAATGAAAAGGTAGGCTCAATCAGTACAGAGCTTGCTACATCTCCCGAATCGTGGCAGGGAGGAACCATCTGGGAACTTATAGAGAAGATTGCAGAAAATGTTGCACTTCCGGTTGCCGGAACAGTTTTTACATTTGTTGTGCTGTGGGAACTAATTTCCATGCTGATTCAGCCAAATAATCTGGCGGACGTTGATTTCGTATCAGTGCTTATGAAATGGCTGATTAAAACTATTGTAGCAGCATGGTTTATATCGAACTCACTGCTTATATGTAACTGTTTCTTCGGACTGGGAGCTTCGATGGTCTCTAAAACCACTTCGACATTAAATGCAATTACAACGGAGAATACGACAGGCTCGACATTACTTGAATTTTTAACGGACAATTATGGAGATCAGGATGAAGATGCAGAGAGTGGTGATGTATCA
>JAEEGI010012543.1_pt1 | contig 18119 bp, 12 predicted proteins | sample 8958751 | NCBI WGS metagenome assembly JAEEGI01 (sample SAMN16246545, study PRJNA631951) | gut metagenome | biome: gut microbiome; feature: rumen; material: KS-attached | host: Bos | place: Iran: Karaj | collected 2018-10 | reverse complement strand
AAGCAAGTTCACGTCACTCGATCCCAGCGATAGCGCCGGCGTGGCATCGAGCGGCGATGTGATGCCCATGTCACGTGCGGTTTGGGCCACCAGCGGCAGTCCTACCTCGTTGCCCACGCGCACAGCGACACTGTTGATGCTCTGGGCAAATGCTGCGCGCAGGGTAATGTCGGCACCGCTGAAGTGGCCGCTTGCATTCGTGGGGCGCCAGTGCTCCATCTCTCGTTTCTGCTCATTGAAGACCAGTGTGTCAATATAAGCGTCACGGCGTCGGACACAAGGTGTGAGTCCATGTTCCATGGCTGTGGCGTAGACAAAGAGTTTGAATGTGCTGCCAGGCTGATGCATGGCAGTCACCTTGTCATACTTCCATGTATCGAAGTCCACATCGCCCACCCACGCCTTGACGTGTCCGTTGGCAGGGTCCATGGCGATGAAACCCGTGTGCAGGAAGTGAAGCATATAGCGCACCGAGTCCATCGAGCTCATTTCCATGTAGAGACTGTCGTTCTCATAGTCAAATAAATGCACCTGATGTGGAAGGTTCATGTAATAATTTACCGAGTCGAGGTCGTTGGGGAAACGTGCAAGCAATGAGCGGTAAACATCGGTATTACGTGCCTTGTCTTCGACAAAATTGGGGATGGGTTGTCCCTGATCGTCAACCCAACAGTCTTGCTTGCCCCAGTGCTGGTCGAAGTTTTTCTGAACGATTTTCATCTTCTCGCTAACAGCCTGTTCGGCATACTGCTGCATGCGCATGTCGATGGTTGTGTAGATCTTGAGTCCGTCTCGGTTTAGGTCCATTCCGTGTTCGTCGCACCACTGGCTCAGTTCGGCAGCGACTGCCTGACGGAAGTACATTGCCGGCCCGTCATAGGCACTCTCGACCGAATAGTTCAGTTCGATGGGCAATGCCTGGAGCGAGTCGCACTCCTGCTGGGTGATATGTCCCAGTCGGCGCGTGTTGTCAAGTACGGTGTTACGTCGGCGCAGGCTATTCTTAGGATTCAGGCGCGGGTTGTAGGTACTAGTGGCCTTGAGGATGCCCACAAGCACAGCGCACTCCTGCTGGTTGAGCTCCAGGGGCGATTTGTCGAAGTAGGTCTTCGCGGCTGTCTTGATGCCATAGGCATTGCTACCAAAGTCGACTGTGTTAGCATACATCTCGAGGATTTGCTGCTTGGTGTACCACATTTCGAGTTTGGTAGCGGTAATCCACTCCTTGCTCTTCATGATGAGCATCTTCACGCCCGGGATATAACCCAACAAACCAGTAGAATACTCGCGGGTGCGCAGCATGTTCTTGACCAACTGCTGCGACAATGTGCTGGCTCCGCGGGGCTTGCCGTGCAGAATCATGTCCTTGAGCGCGGCAGCAAATCCGCCGAAGTCAATGCCATGGTGGCTATAGAATCGTTCATCCTCGGTATCGATCAGGATGGTGAAGAACTGCGGATTGATGGAATCGTAGGGCACAGGGGTACGGTTCTCGTCAAAGTACTTACCAATCTCTGTGCCGTCGGCGCTGTAGATATAGCTTGCCACGGCTGTATTGGGGTGCATGATGCGGTCGGTACTGGGCGACTTGCCAAAGAGCCACAGGAAATTGATGTCTACGGCTATGAGATAAAGGATGAAACACACCACCATCGTAGCCAGTGCCACAAGCACCTTTCTCCACCAAGGCTTGCCACGATAAAGTCCCTTGTACCATGCCTTGAACCTGCGCCAGCCGCCGCGCACCTTGCGCCAGGCCATTACCAGCAAGTTCTCGTTATCTTTCGTTTCCATTTTTGCGCATTCGTTGTTATTAACCGACAAAGATAGTGATTTTAATTGAGAATGGAGAATTGAGAATGGAGAATTAAGGAATTTTGTTAGTTATTTGAATCTGGTTAGCGAATCAGGTAGTAGCATGCAAACGATTGCAGTGTGATTACACCTATTTGTCACATGCACATAATCAGGCGTTAAGCGATTGATAGGTAATTTTGCCGAAATTTTTCAAAAACTATGACCATCATCAAGAAAACATCACTCGCAATGTGCCTGTCACTGCTTTCTTTGACAGGTTTTTCACAAGGTTGGCCCGCCAACTATGGGGGCGTGATGCTGCAAGGTTTCTATTGGGGCAGCTACAATGAGACGAAATGGGAACAACTCACCAGCCAAGCCGATGAACTGGCTGCATTGTTTGACCTGATTTGGGTACCCAACTCGGGTCGCATCGATGCTACCGGCACGGAACTTAGCATGGGCTATATCCCCATGTACTGGCTTGACCACACCTCCTGCTTCGGCTCTGAGGCGCAGTTGCGCACCATGATTGAGGCCTATCGTCAGCGCGGTACCGGTGTGATGATGGATCTGGTTATCAACCACAAAAACGGCGAGACCAATTGGGTGGACTTTGCCAACGAGACCGTCACGGGCAGCACCTCGGGCCGCACTTTCTCGGTGCAGTGGGACAACGAGACCCACGCGCAGATTTGTAGCACCGATGAGTGCAACAGCAACGGTTACCACAGTACCGGTGCAGCCGACACTGGCGATGACTATGACTGCGCGCGCGACCTGGACCACACCAATGTCACCACGCAGCAGAATGTGCGCACCTATATGGACTTCCTGCTCAACGAGTTGGGTTACTCTGGTTTCCGCATCGACATGACCAAGGGCTACAGCCCCTACTACACCGGCAAGTACAACAACTGGTTGAAGCCCTGCTTCAGTGTGGGTGAATACTGGGACGGCAACGCCGACCTGTTGCGTGCCTGGCTTGAAGGTACGCGTTGGGGTGATCAGATTCAGAGCGCCACGTTTGATTACGCACTAAAGTACCGTCTCAACGATGCTTTCAATGGCGATTCGTTTAACGCTGGTGCGCTCGCCGACAAGGGCCTATGTGCCGATGTGACCTACAACCGCTGGGCAGTGACCTTTGTCGACAACCACGATACTGGTCAAGTGGGCAACCATTCGCGCATGTACAATGACAACCATGTGGAGGCCGCTAACGCTCTCATCCTCGTGTTACCTGGCACGCCCAACATCTTCTGGAAGCACTATAAGGAGCACAAAACTGCCATTAGTAACATGATTAAAGGTCGTCGTGCGGCGGGCATCACCAACCAGAGTGCCATCACCGTGCAGGAGCAGAGCAATGGCGGCTACATCATTGAGACTCAGGGCAGTCACGGCAAGGCCTACCTGCAATTGGGCAACGCCACAAGCGAGGGCACCCCTGCGGGGTTCCAGTTGGTGCAGAGCGGTAATGCCTACAAGTACTACGTGTCTACTGGCCTGAATTGGGCTAACAGCACAAAGGGTGGTGGCGGCATTGCTCCCAGCATTACCGCAACCGATGCCCCCAGCGGCAATGGCATCACCATCTTTGTCAAGGCCGATGATGCCGCCAGCACACACCTCTATGCTTGGGACAACAACGAGACCCCCATCGCAAAGAACTGGCCCGGTACCCCTATCCGCACCCTGCCGTTCTGCTATGTCGCTGGCGCCAAGTGGTATTACAAGACCTTTGATGTGAACACCGTCAATGTCATCTTCAACAACGGCACAGGCGGGAGCGACAATCAGACTGCAGACATCCGGTCAATCTCGACCAGCAGCTTCTTCACCTACAGCGCTCCCGATTACACCAAGTATCGCAATGTCACCTCTGCTGTCAAGCCCTACATCGGCTACGCCATTCCCGAACTGGCCGCCCCCATTGCCGGTCACACCTATTGCTATCTAGAGACCAGTGAGTATGCTGCTCCGCGCATCTATACCTGGGACAATGAGGGCACCGAGTGGTCGGGCAACTGGAACGGCACGAAGATGACGCTTGTGGGCACATCGCCTGTGACCGGCAACAAGGTGTGGCTGTGGGATGGCGGCACTCAGTCGCCCAACGGCATGCCCGATTACCTGGTGTTCAACAACGGCACCAACGGCGGCGCACAGACCGAGGATATGGACTTTGTCAATGGCGGCTACTACACATTGTATGGCTTGCTGGGTAGTGTCGAGCAGCCGACTGGCATTGTCGGCGACATTACCGGTGACGGCATGGTTGACATCGCCGATGTCAACGCAGTCATCAATGTGATGCTTGGAAAGAGTTCGGCAGTGGCCGATGTCACTGGCGACGGGCAGGTCGACATTGCTGACGTGAATGCCGTCATCAACAAGATGCTGGGGAAATAATAGGGGACTGTCTCACCCCCTGCCTCCTCACCATGTGGCATGATGAGGACATTGAAGTATCCCTGAAGTGTCCCCAAAAGTTGGACGTTAAATACGTTTACAATTATCTATGATATTGAGCTCGGTTTTGCACCGGGCTCATTCCTTTTTAATTGGCCATAGGCCTTGAGTATATAGGAAAAAACAAGAAAAACTAATGAATTTAGTTTTATTAACTAAAATAATTTGATTTATAACTAAAATATTTAGTTACTTTGCGTCGTGAAACTAAAAATAGCTGGAAAATGAAACAGTTGACACAAAAAGAAGAGGAGATCATGGAGCGGATGTGGGATCACGGTCCTATGCTGGTGCGTGAGTTGCAAGCCTGTTATGACGATCCCCGCCCCCATGTGAACACCTTGGCTACATTAATGAAAATATTGGAGGAAAAAGGCTTCTTGGGTCACAAAGCGATTACCGCCCGCTGCTTCCAGTATTTTGCGCGCATCAGCCGCGAGGAGTACCGCGGCGGCTCGTTGACCAACGTGGTCAACAAGTTCTTTGGCAAATCCTACCTGAGTGCCGTCTCGGCCCTTGTCAAGAGTGAGAAGGTCAGCGTGGAGGAACTGAAGGAACTCATCCGTGAAGTAGAACAAAACAACCAACAGTAAAGGTGGGTTCTATAAATTCCAAAAATGTTATGTTAAGGTTTTGGTCATGTTGTTAGTCTATCAAATCAAAGTAGGCCTTTGCCTCATCGCGTTCTATCTGCTGTGGAAGATGCTGCTCAGTCGCGAGACCTTCCACCGCTTCAACCGCGTGGCGTTGCTAGTGGCCCTGGCGCTCGCCTTGGTGCTGCCCTGGATCAGGCTCTCGCTGGACGCTCCTGCTTCGGTCGCCCAAGGAGTGGTCACGCTCGATGAGATCATTGTTGGGCAGGCCACTGCTACCCATGTTCACAAGATGCCCTGGTCATGGAATGCTATAAATGTGGTCACAGCTGTCTATTTTCTTGGAGTGGTCCTGGCTATCGTGTGGCTCCTGCATAGCCAGTGGAACCTGCATCACTTGTTGAAAAAGGGCCGCAAGGAAGTGCTCGCCAATGGCACTACCCTGCATGTGCTTCCAGGTAACATAACTCCGTTCAGTTACTTCAGGCACATAGTGATCAATGAGCAAGATTATCGTGACAACGCGCATGAGATCCTTGTCCACGAGCAGGCTCACATCGGGTTGCGCCATTCCTGGGACATTGTGTTCATGGAGTTATTAACCCTGTTTCAATGGTGGAATCCTGCCGCCTGGCTGTTGTGCCGCGAGTTGAGACAGGTACACGAATATGAGGCCGATGAGGCCGTGCTTAACGAAGGCGTCGACGCTAAGCAGTACCAGTTGCTGCTGATAAGAAAGTCCGTTGGGAACCAGCTATTCTCGATGGCAAATAACTTCAATTATCAATCATTAAAAAAACGAATCCGTATGATGACGATTAACAAAAGCAGCCAATGGAAACGATTGCGTGCGCTGGCTGTAGTGCCAGTGATAGCATTAGCACTGTTGGCTTTTGCCAACCCGACAACTGATGAAACGTCTGTTCTGGCCAACAAATCGGTCAGTGCGTCCCCAACTCCTCAAGAATCAGAAGTGCAGTTGCCCGAAACCACCCCAGAACTGGTAGTAGTAGCCTACACTGAAGAGCAGGCACCCGAAGCCGATGGCACCAACAAGGAGAAAACTTATAACTCTGTGGAGCAGATGCCCGAGTTTCCCGGTGGTGAAGCCGCGCTAATGCAGTACTTGATGAAACACGTCCATTATCCGGCGAATGCCGCCAAGAATAAAATTGAAGGACGTGTGATTGTGCAGTTTGTCATAAAAAAGACCGGCGAAATCGGCGAAATTAAAGTCATTCGCTCGGTAGATGAAGAACTTGATGCCGAAGCAGTGCGCGTGGTCAAGACATTGCCCAATTTCACTCCTGGCCGTCAAAACGGCAAACCCGTAGCTGTGTGGTACACCCTACCCATTTCTTTCAAACTCCAGGGCAATCCGCAGACACCCAATTAATTTGACATCAACTCTTACAAAAGATATGGCACCGAGGTTTCCCGCCTTGGTGCTTGTTTTTTCATGTGACATGGGAGCTGTGGTTTTTAAAAAACCAAGTGTCTAACAAAAATTCTTATTTCTTTATTCTTTAAGTCTCAATTAAAAGTACTACCTTTGCAGCCTCAAAAGTTGAGACAGTGGAAAGATTTGGATAATCTTGTCTGCACTCGGCAATTCATGCCAGCATGACTGCGCTCGTTTGCACAAGATTTTGGCTGCTTGCAACCACTTGAAAAAAATGCTAAAATTGCGACAACCTGCTGACCCTATGCAGGTTTCCCCTTACCTTTTTAGCATTTTCCACTCATTTTATTCATCAGCACGGCAAGTATTGTTGTCGTGCAAAAAAGATTTGTTGGAAAATGAATTACTTATTCACATCTGAATCTGTATCTGAAGGGCATCCCGACAAGGTTGCCGACCAGATTAGTGACGCCATTCTGGACCAGTTCCTGGCCTACGACCCCTCGTCTAAGGTAGCTTGTGAGACACTAGTCACCACTGGCCAAGTGGTCATTGCTGGCGAGGTGAAGAGCCAGACCTATATCGACTTGATGCAGACGGCACGCCGCGTGATTAATCACATTGGCTACGATCGCAGCGAGCTGATGTTTGACGGCTCGGCATGCGGCGTGTTCAGCGCGCTGCATGAACAGAGTGGCGACATCAACCGCGGCGTGGAGCGCGAGGACCCCGAGCAGCAAGGAGCTGGCGATCAGGGCATGATGTTTGGCTATGCCTGCGACGAGACCGATGCATACATGCCTCTAACGCTCAACCTGGCCCACCTTATTATGTATGAACTGGCGCAGATACGGCGCGAGAGCAAGTTGATGAGCTACTTGCGCCCCGACTCGAAGAGCCAGGTGACCGTTGAGTATGACGGCGAGACACACCGCCCCGTACGCATCCATACCATCGTGGTGAGTACGCAGCACGACGAGTTTATTCGTCCTGCTGACAAGAGCCGCGAGGCACAAGCCGAAGCCGACCGCCAGATGCTAGCTCGCATCAAGGACGATGTGCAAAACATCCTTTTGCCACGCGTCAAGGCACAACTCTCGCCTGATGTCCAAAAAATGTTTGACGACCAAGTCATCCTGCACGTGAACCCTACGGGCAAGTTTGTCATTGGCGGCCCAGCAGGTGACACAGGTCTGACTGGCCGAAAAATCATTGTCGACACCTATGGCGGCCATGGAGCGCATGGTGGCGGAGCCTTCAGCGGCAAGGACCCAAGCAAGGTGGACCGCAGTGCGGCTTATGCCGCTCGCCACATCGCCAAGAACGCCGTCGCCGCTGGCATTGCCAGCAAGATGCTGGTGCAAGTGGCCTACGCCATCGGCGAGGCACAGCCCGTGAGCTTCTATGTCAACACCTATGGCACGAGCCGCGTCAACCTGAGTGACGCGCAGATTGCCCAGAAGCTCAAGGAGATTTTTGACATGCGTCCCGCCGCCATCGAGCAACGTTTGCAGCTGCGCAAACCCATCTATGAGGAAACAGCAACCTACGGTCACATGGGGCGTGACGTACGCAAGGTGGTGAAGCACTTCCATAGCGACTATGAGGGAGATCGTAACATTGAGGTCGAACTGTTCACTTGGGAGAAGCTCGACTATGTCGACCGCCTGCGCGAAGCGTTTGGTTTATGAAAAAGATTTATCTATTGTGCGTGCTGGGGTTGCTAACCGCCCTTGCACCCGTGGTCAATAATATGTTTTCGCCTGCGATGCCCGCGATGGCTGCCGCCTTCGGGTGCGAACAGGCGAGTGTGCAGCTAGGCTTGACTGCAGCAATGCTGGGTCTAGCGCTGGGGCAACTGGTTATTGGGCCTTGGAGCGACCGCTCGGGTCGCCGCAAGCCACTATTGTGGTCACTGGCCCTACTTGTGGTGGCTTCGGTAGCTTGTGCATTGGCACCAGGCATCGCTTCTTTTGTCGCCCTGCGTGCGGTACAAGGATTGGCAGCTGGAGGCGGCATCGTCATCGCCCGCTCGGTGGCGACCGACATCAGCCACGGCACAGATTTGATCAAGACCTTAGCATTTATCAACGTGTTCAACGGCTTGGCCCCCATCGTCACCCCGATGGTAGGTGGCGCATTGACCTCAACGATGGGCTGGCAAGGCCCCATGGCGGGCATGCTTGTTGTAGCAGTCATCTTGCTGGTGGCCTGTCTATGGGTAAACGAGTCACTACCCGCCGAGCGCCGTGTGAGCCATGATTTGCACACTACCCTATTATTATATAAAGAGGTGTTGGGCAATCGTCCCTGCATTTACACTATTCTTCACCAGGGTGCAGCATTAGCTGTACTATTTGGAAACATCGCCGTCACGCCGTTCCTGGTGACACACTATGGCTATGCTCCATCGGCAATTGGTTATGCGCTGGGTGCCAACGGAATTTTTACCGCTATAGGAGCCGGTGCCGCAGCCGCGATGGGAAGTGGCGAGCGCGGCATGCGTATCACATCGGCAGGACTGTTGTCATCTAGCATCGCTATGGCAGCAGCTCTGTCGGGTGACCTAGGGTTCTGGCCCTATGAGGTGTGCATTAGCGTGATGCTATTCTTTGTGGGCGTCACGTTGACCAGCAGCAGCGGCCATGCGATGGAGAGTGCTCGTCATCAGGCTGGCACTGCCAGCGCACTACTTGGGGCTGTGGGATTTATAGCCGGCGCCATCGTCGCCCCGCTGATGGGTCTAGGCAATATGCTCATCAGTGCCACTGTGGTTTATGCAGCCGCCGCTGCACTGACACATGTGTTCGGTCATCTGGCATTAGAGAGGAAGACCCACCCAACGAACCATGATGCCCAATTGTAAAAAAGTGTGGCGAGTTTAGCTTAATAAACATTATTTAACTATTGGCGATTAAACCAAAAACATGGTATATAATACATTGTATTTCAGCTGTTTGCCATGTATTTCCATCCAGAAATTTAATGATCTCAAACAAAAAAAATGAGGTATTGATTAAAATTTTTTTGGAAAAAAGTTTGCATGTTAAAAATTTGATATAATTTTGCAGCGGATTTCGGACGGAGATATCCGGAGTTCAAATTTAAGTTTGACTATAATTTAATTGTTTTATTTTTAATTTTAAAAAAAGAAATGAAAAAGTTAGTTTTATTACTTGCTGTTGTTTTTAGTGTATCTCTCTTCTCTTGCACTGGCACCGCCGAGCAGGCTGCTGAGGCTGTTGATAGCGCCGCAACTGAGATGATCGATAGCGCTTCTGCTGTCGTCGATAGCACCGTCAACGCTGCTGTTGATAGCGCTAAGGCTGAGGTCGCTGAGGTCGCTGACAGCGTTAAGGCTGCCGTGACTGAGTAATCGCATTTCGCGACACTCTAAACACAACAAAGAGTTTGAAGCTGTTCCCCTCGTTGAGAGTCGAGCAGCTTTTTTTGTGCCCTGACCACAATGCACAATGCACAATGGGCTTCGCCAGCTGGCGAAGCCCATTGTGCATTTTATATGGTTTCCCTTGGGGAAAACTATGACAACAATGTTTTAGGGTCGAGGTTGTTGCGCTCGATGTCCTTGAAGTAGCGATAGGTCGAGACCTTGAGTTCCATGCAGGCATCCTCGTCGGCAATGATGATGGCGCGACGGTGCATCTGCAAGGCACTGAGCGTGCACATGTGGCTCACGCCACCCTCAACGGCTTGCTGCAGGGCACGGGCCTTCTTGTAACCGTTAACGATGATCATCACGCTCTTGGCGGCCATGACAGTACCAACGCCCACGGTGAGTGCGGTCTTGGGCACCTTGTTGATGTCGTCGTCAAAGAATCGGCTGTTGGCTATGATGGTATCTTGGGTCAGAGTCTTCTGGCGAGTGAGTGAAGTGAGCGACGAGCCCGGCTCGTTAAATGCGATGTGTCCATCGGGTCCTACACCACCCATAAACAAGTCGATGCCACCTGCAGCGGCGATGCGTGCTTCATAGTCGGCGCATTCTTTCTCTAAATCCTCGGCATTGCCATTGAGGATGTTAACGTTCTCGGGCTTGATGTCGATGTGACTGAAGAAGTTGTTCCACATAAACGAGTGATAGCTCTCGGGGTGTTCCTCGGGCAGACCGCAGTACTCGTCCATATTAAATGTGATAACATTCTGGAAGCTGACCTCGCCTGCCTTGTTCAGCTCGATGAGGCGGCGGTACATGCCCAACGGCGAGCTGCCAGTGGGACAACCCAACACAAAGGGGTGCTCAGCAGTTGGCTTTGCAGCATTGATACGACTGGCTACATAGCGTGCAGCCCATTCTGACACTTGTTCGTAATTTGGTTCAATTATTAATCTCATAATTATAGAGTTTAAATTTAAATCAGCTAGTGGCTGTGAGAAAAACGCCACAAAGTTACTGTATTTTCTCGAAAAATGATGGCAAATTGCTCAAAAAATACTAACTTTGCAGAAAATAAGATATGATGGAAGGAAAACAGAGACCGCTGATACTCATCAGCAACGACGACGGATATGACTATGATGGCATGCAGGCCCTGATTTCGGTGGCCCGTGAATTTGGCGACCTTGTAGTGGTTGCTCCGCTGCAACACCAGAGCGGAATGGGCAGCGCCGTCACTATCTCGCGCCCCCTGCGTGCTTACAAGCGCAACGAGGAGCCCGGCATGACCGTTTGGCTCGTGGACGGCACGCCCACCGACTGCGTGAAGCTGGCGTTAGACCAGTTGCTCGACGGCCGTGTGCCCGACCTATTGCTGTCTGGCATCAACCACGGGCTGAACACCGGTGTCAACACGGTGTACAGCGGCACGATGGGAGCCGTGTTCGAGGGTGCTGCACATCATGTGACAAGCGTAGCGTTCAGCTATGCCCGCTACGAGACGAAGGTCGACTTCACGCCATGCCTACCCTGGGTACGGCAGATTATCGCACGTGTATTGGAACGCGGCCTACCCGACGAGGTGTGCCTAAATGTGAATATGCCTTATTGCGACCAAATCCAGGGCATCAAGGTGACAACCGCCGGCATGGGTTGCTGGCGCGAGGAATATGAGCACCGCGTCGACCCATTTGGCCGCGACTATTATTGGACTACCGGCCGCTACGAGATGGATCGCCCCGATGACCCCACCACCGACCTCTACAATCTGGAGCGCGGCTGGATTGCAGTCACACCCTGCCGCGTAGACCAGACCGCCCACGACCACCTTGCTACCATCAACGCACTGCTCGATTAGTTTTGTGTATAACAAAAATAATGGCTATCTTTGCAGATTGTTTCTTTTTGGTACGAGACTAACCGTCTCACACCAAAAAAACATGATGCATGGTGGCATGTTTGCTTGTCTACTTTAATATAAAGATATGGAAAGAAAAGTCAGGGTGCGTTTTGCACCATCGCCCACGGGGCCGCTCCACATTGGTGGCGTGCGCACCGCGTTGTATAACTACCTGTTTGCCCGCCAGCATGGCGGTGTCATGATTCTGCGCATTGAGGACACCGACTCAACCCGCTTTGTGCCAGGTGCCGAGGACTATATCAACGAGGCTCTGCATTGGCTGGGCATCGGCATTGATGAGGGTGTTATCGAGGGCGGCAATTATGGGCCTTACAAACAGAGCGAGCGCCGCGATATCTATCGTAAGTATGTCAAACAACTATTGGATGACGGCAAGGCATATATCGCCTTTGATACACCCGAGGAGCTGGACGCCAAGCGCCAAGAAGTGGCCAATTTCCAGTATGACGCTTCGACGCGATTACAAATGCGCAACTCGCTGAGCATGCCCGCCGACGAGGTGCAGCGCCTGATTGATGCCGGCGAGAAGCATGTGGTGCGCTTCAAGATTGAGCCGAACTGCGACGTGGTGGTCAATGACCTGATTCGCGGCGTGGTAACCATCAACTCGAGCATCCTCGATGACAAGGTGCTGTACAAAAGCGCCGACGACCTGCCCACCTACCATTTAGCCAACATCGTTGACGACCATTTGATGGAGGTGTCGCACGTGATTCGCGGCGAAGAGTGGTTGCCAAGCGCCCCGCTGCATGTATTGCTCTACGAAGCATTCGGTTGGGCCGATACGATGCCGCAATTCGTGCACCTGCCACTGCTGCTCAAGCCTGACGGCAAGGGCAAGCTGAGCAAGCGCGATGGCGACCGTCTGGGCTTCCCCGTGTTCCCGCTCGAGTGGCATGACCCCAAGAGCGGCGACATCAGCAGTGGATACCGCGAGCGTGGCTACCTGCCTCAGGCAGTTGTCAACTTCCTGGCCCTGCTGGGTTGGAACCCGGGTGACGACCGCGAAATCTTCAGCATGGACGATCTCATCAAGGAGTTCTCGTTTGAGCACTGTTCAAAGAAAGGTGCCAAGTTTGATTATGAGAAAGGTAAGTGGTTCAACCACGAGTACCTGATGAATATGGGTGATGCCGAACTAGCACTGGTGTTTAAGCCCGTTCTTGCACAGAATGTCGATGTATCGCAATTCAGCGACGATTATATCGCCAAAGCCGTTGGTTTGGTCAAGAGCCGCGTCAACTTTGTGGGCGAACTTTGGGACCAAGCACGCTTCTTCTTCGTGCGTCCCGAGACCTATGCTGAGAAGGACATCCGCAAACGCTGGAAGGAAGAAACTCCCGACATCCTGCGCGCCCTTATCGAAGTGCTGCACAGCATCGACAACTTCACGAGCCAACACACCGAGGAAGTTGTTCTGGGCTGGATCAAGGAACATGACTACCACCTGGGCAACGTGATGAATGCGTTCCGCCTGACGGTGGTGGGCGAGTGCAAGGGCCCGCACATGTTTGACATCAGCGAATTGCTAGGCAAAGACGAGACCATCGCCCGCATCCATGCGGGTATTGAGCGGATTAAGCCTCTTGACAATGCATAATTCATAATTCAAATTGCATCTTTTATCCCGACATATTGCTCACACTACATTTGTGACGCTCCTTCTGCTGTGCTTTATGCCAGTTGCAGGACAAGAGTTGGTGTGGGACGTGGACTTCAGCACCGTATTCGCCAATCGCGAGGGCGGTGATCATATGCGCATCGACCAGACTTTCCTGTTCACACGCCTGGAGCCAGAGTTGGGAGTGCAGTTTGTTGACAGTCACCAGAACACGCACCGCCTGAAGGGTGGCGTGTCGTGGTACCAACCGCTGAACGATGGACTCGACGGCTACAAGGTTCAACCGCTGCTCTACTATCAAGGTACGACGCAACGCGGGTGGGAGTTCACATTGGGTGCCTTTCCACGGCAATTGTTGCATCACCCTTTGCCTCACTACTTGTGGAGCGACTCGCTGAACTACTGCCATGCGGTGGTGCGGGGTGCGATGGTGCAATATGGCAACAAGGAGAACAGCCTTTGGCTGCAGGCACTCATCGACTGGCGACAGATGCAAAGCCTCACCCGCCGTGAGGCCTTCAATGTGATTCTCAGTGGCGGGCTAGACTTGGGTCGTTCACCGCTATATGCACTGGCACACATCCAGTACAACCACCTTGCCAAGCGCAAGAACGCCCCTGAAGACGAGGGCGTTAACGATGATGCAACCATCAATCCCATGCTAGGTTGCCGTTACATGCTGGGTAAAGTGTCCGGCCATGTCGAGGCTGGCGCCATTGTGCAGCTGCAACGTTGGCGCGCAGAAGGGAAGTGGCACACGCCCGCTGGATTCATCGGCAACATCCATGCATGTTGGCGTTGGCTAGAGTTTGATGAGAGCATCTTCGCCGGTCGTGACCTGTTCCCGCTTTATGAGCGCTACGGCAGCCAGCTCAACATGGGCGACACCTACTATCGCAGCAAGTTCTACAGCCGCACCGACTTGCGAGGACATTTGTTCAACAATGACCTGGTCGATGTGAGTGCGGTGCTTACCTTTCATGCCACCGACCGCATCACGGGTTTCTGGCAACAGCTGAGTTGTCGCTTCTACATCGGTGGCACGGGCAAAAGAATCAACCGGAGCGAAGACCGACTTGCACCCATTTTTTAGTCTAACAGAATGGACATTCTTTATAATATAGGTATCTCGGCCTACAAGGGGGCTGTACGGTTGGCCTCGGTGAAGAACCCAAAAGCGCGCAAGATGCTTGACGGTCAGGCACAGACATTCGACTATCTGCGCGAACGACTGGAATCATCGGGCGGCTACATCTGGATTCATGTGGCGTCGCTGGGCGAGTTTGAGCAGGGCCGCCCGCTCATCGAGCTGATTCGTCGTGAGCATCCCGAGGCACGCATCCTGTTAACATTCTTCTCACCATCGGGCTACGAGGTGCGCAAGAACTATGACCAAGTAGATGCCGTGTGCTATCTGCCGTTTGACCTGCCTGGCAACGTGCGGCAATTCCTCGACCTTGTCAAGCCGTCGATGGCCATCTTTGTGAAATATGAGTTTTGGGGCAACTACCTGCGCGAGCTGCAGCGTCGCGGCGTGCCCACGTTCAGCATATCGGCCATCTTCCGCCCAGGCCAGGTGTTTTTCAAACCTTGGGGTGGCAAGATGCGCAAGATGCTGCATTGTTTTACCACCTTGTTTGTCCAGAATGAGGAATCTCGCCAACTACTGAAAGGCATTGATATTGACCAAGTCCAAGTATGCGGCGACACCCGCTTTGACCGCGTGGCGCATGTGCGTGAGCAGGCTCGGCAGTTCCCTGTCATCGACAAGTTTGTGTCTAATGCCCGAATGACAGCCGTGATGGGAAGTTCGTGGGCTCCCGACGAGGACCTGATGATACCCTACTTTAACAGCCATACGGGGGTGAAGCTCATCCTGGCTCCGCATGAGTTTGACCGCGAGCGCCTATTGGCATTAATGGCTCGCATGCAGCGTCCCTGCGGTTTATACAGCCAGACACAGCCCGAGACTGCGTCGCAACTCGACTGCATCATCATCGACACCTTCGGGATGCTTTCTTCGCTCTATCGCTATGGCCAGTTGGCAATGGTTGGCGGTGGCTTTGGAAGTGGCATCCACAACATCAATGAGGCGGCAGTCTATGGCATTCCTGTCCTATTTGGGCCGAACTATGGCAAGTTCAGCGAAGCAAAGGACTTGATTGCTTGTGGCGGCAGCTTCACGGTAAGCAATGCCGAGGAGTTTTCATCTGTTATGGACCGCCTGCTGAGCGACCACGAGTACCTGCGTCGCAGTGGTGCCATCGCCGAGCAGTATATCCAGAGCCACCTGGGTGCCACCCAACTGATTTACAACCAAATCAAGCACTATATCAAAGACTAAATAATCTAGATTCTCTAGATCGTCTAGAGCCTCTAGAATAATTATTAAGGGAAATGAAGACAGAATTAAGTTCACACATCCGCCTAGACCAGGTGTCAAAGCGTTATTACCGCCCCGAGAGCGAACTGGAACTCGCTTCGCTGACGCGCTTTGAGAAGGTGTCAACACACATTGCCGAGAACAGCGAGGTGGGTGCAGCCGAGGCCGCCCAGAGCATTGCGCAGTTTATCACGGCTTGTGTCGAGGCAATGGGACAGTGTGTCATCGGCTTCGGTGCCGGGAAGTGCGCGCTCAAGGTCTACGACGAATTGGTCAAGCTGTATTTTGCCGACAAACTGAGTTTTGCTAATGTCATAGCATTCAACGTGAGCGAACTAGGCATGGGTGTCGTCAAAGGCGACGAGCAAAGCACTTTCATTCGGCTCAAACGGCACTTATTCAATAAGGTAGATATCGACGAGGGTAATATCCACACGTTCAGCCAGGAAGCCACACAGGAAAATGTACACCAGTTGTGCAAGGCCTATGAGGCCGAAATTACCGAATATGGTGGCCTAGACTTGGTGGTTTGTGAGCTGAGCAAGGTCGCCTCGCTGGGCTTCAACGAACCGGGCTCGCCCAGCAACTCTAGTTGCCGGTTAATGCTCCTCAGTGACGACTCACGTGTGCGTGTTGCCGAGGCATTCCAGCGCGAAAACGCTCCACGCACGGCTGTGACACTGGGCATCAGCAACCTCATGTCGGCTAGTCACATCATAGCTGTGGCATGGGGCGAGGACAGCGCTACGGCAGTTCACGCCACAGTTGAGGGCCGCATGACCGACCTGGCACCCGCCAGTTTCCTGCAGATGCACCACAGCGCACGCATCGTGGTTGACCTGGAGGCTGCCACACGCCTGACACGCATCAACTATCCTTGGAAGGTGACCTCGTGCGAGTGGACCGACTATCTGATTCGCCGCGCAATTGTATGGCTGTGCCAGCAGACAGGTAAACCCATCCTCAAACTCACCAACAAGGACTATAACGATTATGGTTTGAGTGAACTGGTGGTTATCTATGGCTCGGCATATAACGTCAACATCAAGATATTCAATGTGATGCAGCACACCATCACGGGTTGGCCCGGTGGCAAGCCTAATGCCGACGATACCCATCGCCCCGAGCGCGCTACGCCCTACCCAAAACGCGTGCTAGTTTTCAGCCCGCACCCCGACGACGCTGTAGTGTCGATGGGTGGCACGGTGCGTCGACTAGTGCAACAGGGCCACGACGTGCACATCGCATTTGAGACCAATGGCGATGTTGCCGTTGCCGACGAAGACTTGTTGCGCTCGGTGATGCTCAGTGACAAGGTGATGACGCACTTCAATCTGAGCGGTGACCCGCAGTCACAATTGGTGGCAAGCATTCGCCAGCAAGTGGCCAACAAGGCCCCGGGCGATGCCGACCCCGTCGATGTACGCTATATCAAGGGCCAACTATTCGCCTGCGAGGCTATCATGTCGTGCACCTACCTAGGCGTAAAGCCTGAACAGATTTACGAGCTGAACATGCCATTTTTCAGCAATGAACCATTTGGTCACGGCCGCGTGACGGATGCAGATGTAGCGATTGCGCGCGAACTGATTGAGCGCATCAAGCCGCACCAGATATTTGTTGCCGATGGGTTAAACGATCCCTATGGCACGCACGTTCGTGCTGCCGACGCTGTGTTGATGGCGATTGAGCAACTCAAGCACGAGCCGTGGACCGACGCCTGTTGGGTATGGCTTTACCGTGGGCAATGGGGACAATGGGATGTGGACCAAGTGGAGATGGCTGTGCCGATGAGTCCCGAGGAGTTCCGCGTGAAGCGCGATGCCATCCTCAAGCACCAGTCACAAATCCACGACGCGCCCATCCGCGACGACAGCGACGACAAGCTCAGTTGGGAACGCTCCATCGACCGCAACCGCGCAATGGCCGACACCTACAGTGCCCTGGGTCTGGCCAGCTACGAGGCCATCGAAGCTTTTGTCCAGTACCACCCACTGAAGGACTAATGTCCCCCTAGCCCCCTAAAGGGGGAACTATAATGCAGAAACAGGCTCCCCTCTACTCACAGTGAATAGAGGGGATTTTTGAACCCTTTCCCCTCCTGAACTTACAAGTGTATTAAGAGGCATATCTATTCCCACTATATGAGTTCTGATTCCTCGGAAGATAGTTTTGCATACCTCTACGCAGTTTTTCCAGAAAGGTGCACAGCAGTTTAAGCAAATCAACAGCAACCCAATCTGACATGCCCAATTTTACTGCATTTACAACATGAACAATCTTGAAGTGTTTCTTTAATATACCTCCCCCAATGACATTATAAAATTCATTTTTGTTCTTTCAAAAAAAGTTCGTCACTTTTGTTTGAAAAGTGGGGGGTGATGTGTTATATAGATGTAAAGTTAGTAATTTTGTCGGCAACTTACGAGATTTGTAAATGACTATTGACGCATTTGAACTGATAGCTCCACAGCTGAGGGCTGCTGCCGTAAACAAAGCAACAGCAATGGGCCTCGACTATGACGAGTCGCAA
>JAEEGI010012540.1_pt1 | contig 18122 bp, 12 predicted proteins | sample 8958751 | NCBI WGS metagenome assembly JAEEGI01 (sample SAMN16246545, study PRJNA631951) | gut metagenome | biome: gut microbiome; feature: rumen; material: KS-attached | host: Bos | place: Iran: Karaj | collected 2018-10 | reverse complement strand
ACGATGACTTTTCGGGAGCGCCCGGCGGCAAGGCCAGGCGCTCTTATAATAAAACAGTATAACATAACGAACTGATGAAAAATATTTTGCAAAAACTGATAGCCCTGGTTCTTTTCACAGCCCTTTTCCAGGTTTCCGTCCAGGCGGATCCGGTCCATATCGTCGCCCACAGGGGCTTTTGGAAGTCCGAGGCGGCCCGGGGAGCACAGAATTCGAAGGCTTCTTTCCGGGAAGCCATGAACCACAATCTGTGGGGCAGTGAGTTTGATGTCAAACTGACCAAGGACCTGGTTCCCGTCGTTTTCCACGACCGGGAAATCAACGGCAAGAGCATAGCCGGAAGCACCTACGCCGAACTGAAGAACGAAGTGCTCCCCAATGGAGAGAAACTTCCGACCCTGGATGAATTCCTCTCGAGCATTCCCAAGGATACGTTCACCCGCCTTGTCTTCGAACTCAAGGCTCCGATCCCGTTTACGACGGAACTGGCCGACATCCTGATAGACAAGTCCGTCGCCTCCCTGCGAAAGTTCGGACTCCTTGCTCCGGAAAAGACCCTTTTCATCGCCGGCAGCGCCTACATCTGCAAGCAGGTTGCAGCGAAACTCCCCGGTTTTACGGTTCAATCCCTTGCGAAGGACCGGACGCCGGAGGAAGTGTTTGCGGACGGGGTCAACGGGATCGATTTCGAGCAAAAGATTTTCCTCGAGCACCCCGATTACGTAAAGCGGGCCCATGACCTCGGCATGAGCGTCAATGTCTGGACCGTGAACGATCCGGAAATGATCGGGAAGATGATCGACCTGGGGGTCGACCAGATCACGACAAACGAACCGCTGCTCGTCAAGGAAATTCTCGAGAAGAAAGGGGAATATTTCACGGAAGCCTCGGACTTGAATCTGATCGGGAAACTTTGTCCCGACACCCCCAATCCCTACAACCGGGTCGACTCGCTCGTCTACGGCGGATTCACGAAAAGTGAGCTCAAGCGCGCCCTGATGGCCTCCGGCATCGCCGTGGCGTTCAAGACCGACTCGAAACGGATCTCCGTCAAGACGGAATACTATGAACGCGGGGATAACGTGAAGTTTTCCACGCTCGAGTACAGCGGATACGATCTTTATATCAAGAAAGACGGGAAATGGCTCTGGGCGGGGGCCGGCGTCAGTCCGAATGACAAACCCGAGGATCCGGCGGAAATCATCAAAGCCATGGACGGGACCATGCATGAGTGTCTCCTGTACCTCCCGCTCTACAGTATCCTCAAGAGCGTAAAGATCGGAGTCGACGGCGGTTCCGAAATCGCTTCGATTCCGGATCCTTTCCGCTACCGGATCGGCATGTTCGGATCCAGTTTCACCCACGGCGCCGGGGCTTCCCGTCCCGGGCTGGCCTATCCTGCCGTTTTCACCCGGGATACCGGGCTGCAGATGCTCAGCCTCGGTGTCAGCGGCCAGTCGAAACTGCAGCAGAGCTTCGCCCGCGTGATCGCGGGGGCGGATATCGACGCCCTGGTCCTGGACGCCTTCTCCAACCCCTCGGTCGAGATCATCGAAAAGGATCTTTTCCCGTTCATCGAAACCATCCAGGCCGCCCATCCGGATATCCCCATCATCTTCCAGCGGACCATCTACCGGGAGTGGAGGAATTTCAACACCCGTTTCATCAACTTCGAGGAAGAGAGGATCGAGCGCAGCGTCGCCCTGGTCAAAGAGGCGCAGAAGAGATACAAGAACATCTATCTCATCTATCCTGACGCGACCTCACCCGACCATGAAACCACCGCCGACGGAACGCACCCGAACGCCTATGGATACCTGCTCTGGGCGCATTCCATCGAGAAACCGATCCTCAAGATCCTGAAGAAATACGGAATCAAATAGGGCCTACCGGAAGAATCCGTGGAGCTTTTCCCCGGTGTTGCCGGGGTACAGTTTCAGGAAGACGGTCCCATGCGGGGCGACTTCGGTTTCCCAGCGGTCTTTCTGTCCGACCTTCCCGAGTTCCTGCTGGCGCCAGAGGTCGCGGACGGACTGTTCTCCGATGAGTCCGAGGGCATGCGGCACGAATCCGATCTTCTTCGTTTCTCCCGAGAGATTGAACAGGGCGACGGCGAGGGATCCGTCCTCGAGCGGCTTGACATAGGTCGCATAGGTTTCATCGCCCTCCTGCCGGACCCCCTGGACCCCGAGCGGATCCTGGTTGACGTCGATCACTTCGCTGTTGCACAGGAGACTGACGGTAAAATCGTCCATGTCAGCCATGTCGCAGCCGATCAGGAGCGGGGAAGAGAGGATGGACCAGAGGGTGATGTGCGTGTACTGCTCGTCGGGCGTCAGGTTGGACCAATGGGTCCTGGGCCCCCAGCCGACCTTGCCGACGACCAGCATGTCCGCATCCGGCCAGTTGCCGGGCGCCTTGAATCCCGCCCAACGGTCCTGGCCGTTGAATCCGATGTTCGACATGTTCTTCCAGTTGTCCCGGATATCCCCGGTCGTCCGCCAGCACTCGGCGTTCTCGCGAAGGACGGGCCCCATCAGCACCTTGGAGGAGTTCGGGATGGAATAGATGATATCCCGGCCGGTCTCGAGGAGGGCGGTCCGCATGTCCTTGAGCCACCAGGGATCGTTGTTGTTCCAGTCATATTTGAGGTAGTCCACACCCCAGTCGGCCCACTGCCTGGCATCCGCCTTGGCAAAGGAATAGGTCCCGAACCGCCAGACAGTGTCGCGCTTGAGCTTGCTCCGGTCCATCTTCCAGACCGAATCGACCAGCCCTTGTTCCACCCACCAGTATTTCCCGTCGGGATCGTCGCAGGAGGACCCGATATGACCGGCATAGGTGCCGATCCAGGGACCCGAGTAGATTCCGAGTTTGAGTCCGTTCCCATGCAGGAAATCCGCGAGGGCCTTCATGTCAGGGAACTTGGAGTTCGGCTGGATCGCATTGTATTTGCCGCCGCGGAGGCCCTGCCAGCCGTCGTCTATGTTGATGTAGGACCATCCGTAATCGGCCAGCCCTTTCTCGAGCATGGCCTTCGCCGAACTCATGACCTTTTCCTGGCTGACGGAATTTCCCCAGCAGTTCCAGGAATTCCATCCCATCGGCGGGGTCAGGGCGATCTTGTCGCCGATGACGATGCGGAGGTTCCGGGTAGTCTCCCCGAGGGCGTTGGTGGCTTTCAGGACGACGTCGTAAGTTCCTCTTCTCCGGGCCTTTCCAGAGATAATGCCGGTGGATTTATTCAGTTTCAGGCCTCTCGGAAGCCCTTTTGCGGACCAGGTCATGGGCCTTGCCCCGGTCGTCGGGATGCGGAAGAGGAAATCGGCCTTCCGCCGGGCACCGTAGACCTTGGGTCCATTGATGCGCGGGGTTTCGGGGGCCTTCGGGGTCAGGATATACCGGCTGTTGTCCGGGGTTTCGTCCTGGGCGGTCGCGGTCTGCGGAACTGCCAGTGCGAGGCAGGCGAGGGCGATGAGGAAATACTTTTTCATGGCTGATTATCTTATTAGGGTTACTTTTCCATCTTTGGTGACGCGGATCTCCTTGACGGAGTCGTCGTCGAGGTAGATCGGGGGCAGGCCGCGCTCCGCACCGTTTCCGGCAGCGACGGAGGACCGGGTCGTGGCCGCATATTCCATGGCCTGTTTCCGGCCCGCCTCGTCCGCCTTGACAAACTCTTCATAGTCGTAGGTCCAGTCCGGTCCGGCGCTCCAACGCATGATGTTTTTATAGATGGCTTCCCGGCTGGGGGCGTTGAATACCGCACCTTTTCTGCCGTGGTTGTTCATCAGGCTGTTCATGTTCGGCCGATAGATCCCGAATGCGTACAGCGCTCCGCCTTCAAAGACTCCGAGCCCTTCTTCCGCGTACCGGGGGTCCTTGAGGAAATGCGCCCAGCGGACTTTCTCCGGATCGCTCTCCAGGTCCAGGTTGCTGTAAGCGCCCCATTTGGCCATGTCCACAATGCTCGTAGTATTTGTAAAGTACTGCTGGTTCTCGACATATTCATCGCCCAGGTATCCCAGCCCGTGTCCTCCCAATTCATGATTGATGACAGGTCGATCAGGTGCCAGGATCAGCGCCAGGCAGTAATCCGGAGCGTAGGAGCAGAAACTTCGTCCCAGAGTGGCCCTGGCATTCGTGAAGACACAGATCTTGAGCCCCTGTTTCTTCGGATTAGGAACCCGGCTTGCATAGGAGTGACAGACATCCCTCCGGAAGGACAAGGTATTGCTGAAATCGGCCGTCTTCCCGTCCGTGAGGTCTTCGGAAAGGCGCCGGTCGGAACCGGCTATTTTGAAGGAGGCGTTCCGGCTCACCACTTTGACGGTGAAGACATTGAACCGGTTCCGGAAACTTCTGTAGGGTTCATAAATGAAAAACTGCTCCATCCATTCCTGCATGATCCTTTCATATCTTCCTCCCGGCTCCATGTCCCGGTCCGTGAAACCGTCTCCGAGGAAGACGATATTGATTCCCGCCCCTTCCGTAGCCTCCTGCAGGCAAACGACTTCTCCATCCCGTGAATAATCGGAGGACTGATACACGCTTACTGTCACCCGGCAGGTCGCCCGGAAATCTCCGTCCTGGGACGTGACGCTGATTTCGGCCTCTCCCGGAGCGATCGCCGCGATGGCTCCGCCCGAGACCGAGACGACAGAGAAATCGGAACTGGACCAGAAGAGGGTGGTGTCCGTCGCATCCGCCGGGATGACCGATGCCTTGACGGCAGTGCTGTCCCCGACGAACAGGTCCAGCCGCTCCGGTGTCAGCGTGACGCCGGTCACGGGAATGACCGGAACCGGCTCGGGCTCCCGCTCGCATGAAAGGAACAGGCTCAGTATCAGGAGGATGGGGAGGGCTCGTTTCATCCGAGACTATTTCAGGTCGATGTGCAGGCGCCAGGGGAGGCGGACGCCGGCGTCGGTGAAGAAGTTGTCGACCGTGTAGTTCAGGTCGGCGGCATCGGCTTCGATGGGCTGGTTCTTGTCGAGACGGTAGACCAGAATCGTATAATGCTCGAACGGATGGATGGTGAGGTGTCGGGTCATCTGCCATTCCTCGCTGCCCGGAGCCTTGTCGAGAGTGACCGGGATGGAACTGTCATTGAAGATCTCGATGGAGAGTTTTGTCCTTGTCTTCACGATCCTTTCGATTTTCAGGCAGGATTCGAGGAGGGGACGGATCAGCTCTCCGGCGCCGTAGACCTTCCCGTCTGCGAAGACCGCGGTCCGATGGTCGTCCAGGGCCTCCCGGATGCTTTCAAGGGAGCGTTCCTTGGCGAAGATCAGGGTGACGGGACGCAGTTCTCCGGCCATGAAATCGATGTCCATGAACATCGGCGCGTGGCTGTCGGTGCCGCTGATGAGGGTGAGGCCTTTCTCGACGGCCCAGTGATGGGCTTCAGGGGAGTATCCCTCCCACCAGTTGTAGATCTCGACGCCGTTGAGGAGCCCCTCCTTGCAGTATTTCTCATGCTCCTCGTAGATGACGGTCTTGTTCGGGGCCTGGCGGCACCAGTGGGGATGGTTCCAGGTCATGAAAGCGCCCTGGGACTTGGCCGTGCGGATGGCATCGTCGGCTCCCTTGGGCTGGTTGTCGGATCCTGCCGCGTCCATGGCCTTCCCGATCGGATTGTTGTCGGAGGTGAAAAGGGCGTTGAAATGGCCCGGAGGCATGATCTGGCTGGTGATTTCGCAGCCGTGGACGATCAGGACGCCGGTCTCCTTGGCGGCCTTGGCGGCCAGTTCATAGGCTGTGTTCCGGTCGACCCTTTCCTTGCTGAAGGTCCCGTTGTTGGTGTATTTCTGGAGCCGGCCGTCGACATGGTCCGTGATGCAGAGCAGGTCGAGGCCCTCCCAGACGCATTCCTGGACACGGGTGGTCGGCCAGACGGTGCCGTCGGAGAAGATGGTATGGATGTGCATGTCCCCCTTGAGGGTAAGGTACCCCGGGATATCGGGGACTCTCATTTCATGACGGACCTGGGCGGGTGCCTGCACCGCGAGAAGGGCGGCGCCGAAGAGCAAAGCGAGAAGACGTTTCATTGGTTTACGATGGTTTGGTTGTTACCATACAAATTTATAAAAAGAAATCCGTTTTCGGCAGAATTATTCTTACCTTTGGACCGTATGACTCCAAAATTATACCTGATTGACGGCCATGCGCTTGTCTTCAAGATGTATTATGCGCTGCTCCGGCGCCCGATGATCAATTCCAAAGGGGCCGACATGTCGGTCCTCTACGGTTTTACCAAGTATCTGGTCGAACTGGTGGAACGGGAACGCCCGGCCTATCTCGCCGTCTCCTTCGACCCACCGGGAGGGACTTTCCGGAACGAAATGTACCCCGCCTACAAGGGCACCCGTCCGCCGACTCCCCAGCTCATCATCGATTCGCTCCAACCCCTCATCGGGATCGTCCGGGCGATGGACATCCCCGTCCTGATGATGCCCGGATTCGAGGCGGATGACGTGATCGGCTCGATGGCGGTCCGTTTCGCCGGCGAAGGGGTCGATGTCTATATGGTCACCCCGGACAAGGACTACGGCCAGCTCGTCGCGGACCACATCTACCAGTACAAACCCGGAAAGAGCGGTTCGGATGCGGAAATCCTCGACAAGGCCGCCCTATGCGCCAAATGGGGGATCGCAGATCCGTCCCAGGTCATCGACATGCTCGCGATCTGCGGGGATACGGCGGACAACGTGCCCGGCGTCAAGGGCGTCGGCGAAGTCGGAGCCGCGAAGCTGATCGCCAAGTACGGTTCCCTCGAGAACATTTACGCCAGTCTCGATGAACTGACCCCGAAGCAGCGGGCGATGTTCGAGGAGGCCGCCCCCCATATGCCGCTGAGCAAGCAGCTCGTCACGATCAAGACCGACATCCCGGTGCCCGTCACCCTGGAAGAGATGGCCGTGGAGCTCCGGATGACCCAGGATCTATCGAACCTTTTTGCGGAGTATGAGTTCGGTTCCCTCCGGAAGTATTTCCAAACTTCGGAAGAGCCGGCAATGGCGGAGGAGCCTGAGCGGACATTCGCCTTTACTCCCGCCGGACCGGATGAATTCCTCCGGATGGCGTCCGGGGCTGGGATCGTGTCCATAGTGACGGATGCGGACGGGACCGGTTTCGGGGCGAAGGCGACACGGATGACCCTTGCCCTGTCGCAGGACGGAGCCGTCCGGGTCACGGAAGGGCCTGCGGAAGCGTTCCGCGCCCTCCTCGAAAATCCGGCCGTCGCCAAGACCGGAGATGACCTGAAGCGGCAGATGAACCTCCTCGCCGCCGTCGGAATCCCGCTGGAAGGGCGTCTTTTCGACATCGCGCTGATGCACTACCTGATCTGGTCCGAGCGGAGCCATAAACTGGAAAACCTCGCCCAGAGCTATCTGGGAATCGACCTCGAGGCCGGGAAAGAGGCCAGGCCCCTGTCCCTTTTCGACGAGCCGGAAGAGACGGCCGGGGAGCGCTATCCCGAAGCGGCCGCCGTTCTTCTTCTCCAGGAAAGGATCCATTCGGAGATGGGCCCGCTCTCGAAACTCTACGATACGATGGAGGAGCCCCTGATGAAGGTCCTCGCCAAGATGGAGCGGGACGGTGTCAAGGTCGATCCGGGCAAACTGGACGATTTCGCGGCGGGACTCCGGAAAGAGTTGAAAGAGAGGGAAGAACGGATCCGGACGATTGCGGCGGACCCGCTTCTCAACGTATCTTCCCCGAAGCAGGTGGGCGACCTGCTCTTCGACAAGCTGAAACTCGACCCCAAGGCGAAAAAGAGCGCCCGGGGCCAGTATACCACAGACGAAACGACCCTCCTGGAAATCGCCGACCGGCATCCCGTCGTGGATGAAATCCTGGAGTTCCGGGCCGTCAAGAAACTGCTGTCAACCTATATCGAGCCCTTCCCGACCTTCGTTTCCCCGGGGGACGGACGGATCCATACCACCTTCAACCAGGCCCTGACGGCGACCGGCCGGCTCAGCAGTTCCAATCCGAACCTGCAGAACATCCCGGTCCGCACAGACCGGGGCCGGGAGATCCGCAAGGCCTTCGTCCCCGGTACGCCGGACGGACTGGTGATGAGCGCGGACTATTCCCAGATCGAACTGAGGATCATGGCCCATCTGAGCTGCGATTCGCATTTGATCAAGGCCTTCCGGGACGGGGTCGACGTCCATGCCGCGACGGCCGCGAAGATCTTCGGCATCCCGTACGAGGAGGTTACCGCGGACCAGCGCCGGATCGCCAAGACGGCCAATTTCGGGATTATGTACGGCATCTCCGCCTTCGGTCTCTCGCAGCGCCTGAAAATCGGCAGGAAGGAAGCGAAACAGCTGATAGACGACTACTTCGCCGGATTCCCCGCGATCCGGTCCTTCATCAACGATACGATCGAGAACGCCCGTGAGAACGGCTATGTGGAGACCCTCTTCGGACGGCGCCGCTACCTTCCGGACATCTCCGCCCGGAACGCGACGGTACGCTCCCTTGCGGAACGGAACGCCGTGAACGCCCCGATCCAGGGGACGGCAGCGGACATCATCAAACTGGCCATGATCCGCGTCGCGGACAGGATCAAGGGGATGAAGAGCCGGATGGTCCTCCAGATCCACGACGAATTGCTTTTCGATGTCGTGCCGGGCGAGGCGGAAGCCCTCCGGCAGATCGTCGTCTCGGAAATGGAAAACGTGATGGAACTGTCCGTCCCGCTGACCGTGGAGTGCAATCTGGGAAACAATTGGTTGGAAGCACATTGACCTATGGAATACGATTATAAGCGCCTCTCCGACAAGGAACTTGTCCTGAAGGCCAAGGAAGGGGACCAGCTCGCTTTCCGGATCATCTACGAACGGCATAGCGCAGCGGTCCGCTCCCGGATTTCCTCCTATTTCAATTGGAGCGCGGATATCGACGATGTCGTTTCCGTGACCTTCCAGAAATTTTTCTCGAAACTTGATTCCTTCGATACGGAGCGGGACCTGATGCCCTGGCTCATCACGATCGCGACGCGGACCGCCCTGGACCATCTCCAGTCGATCAAGCGGGAGGAGGAGAAAAAGGAAGGGATCAAGCACAAGAGTTCGGAATCCTCGGAGGACGGCCTCGAAATCCTGACTGAGGTCAATCCGGAGGACGAAATCATCAATGGAGAGGAGCACGAGCGCCTGATGGGATTCATCGAGGAGCTGCCGTCGAAGTACAAGGAGGTCATGAAGAAGTATATGATCGAAGAACTGGAGTATGAGCGGATCGCCCAGGAACTGGAACTGGAGCTCAATACCGTGCGTACCCGGATCCGCCGGGGGAAAGAGAAACTGGCGGAAATGATGTTGAGAGGGGAGGTGGAATGATGGATTATCAGGCTTTTATCGAATTTGTCAAGGCGGCATTTCCGGACCTGACCCCGGACCAGGAGGAGCGTTTCAAGGCGATGGGCCCCCTGTATGAAGAGTGGAACGCGCGGATCAATGTCATTTCCCGGAAGGATATCGGGAACCTCTATGACCATCATATCCTCCACAGCCTCGCCGTCGCCCGGTACCTGCAATTGCGGCCCGGCCTTCTGGAATCGTTCCGGGGGGCTTCCGTCCTCGATCTCGGAACGGGCGGGGGATTCCCGGGACTCCCTCTCGCCGTGCTTTTCCCCTCGGCTTCGTTCGTTCTCTGCGACTCCGTCGGGAAAAAGACGATCGTGGCTTCCGAGGTCGCGAAAGGGCTCGGACTCGGGAATGTCCGGATTGTGAATGCCCGGGCTGAATCGCTCGGGGAGACCTTCGATTTCGTCGTTTCCCGCGCCGTGGCCTCCCTGACGGACTTCTATCCCTGGGTCAAGGGACGCTTCCGGAGGAGCATCCTGTATCTCAAAGGAGGCGACCTCGTCGAAGAGATCGCCTCGATGATGAGACGGTTCCGGCTTCCCGCCGGTTCCGTTTCGACCTGGGCCGTATCCTCCTGGCTTACGGACCCTTACTTCGACGGAAAGATGATTGTCGAAATCCGCCGCTGAGCCCGCTACAGCTTGTATTTTGAAAGGATTTCGACGACGGGATCCCTGACGGATTCCATCCAGAGGGTATAGCCGTAGGCATCGGGATGGGAGCCGTCTGCCGTCGTTTCATGCAGGGGAGAAGTCGCGTTCGTCGTGGTGATCCAGTAGACATCCTCATACTTTTCCACCATTTGTTTCATCATCTCGTCCGCCGCTTCCTGCTTGGCCTTTTCGAAATTCTCAGTTCCCGTACTGAAATTCCGCTTTTCCCGGTGCAGGGTCTGCAGGAAGATCAGCGGAACCCCGGGGCGCTTTTCCTTGAAGATCCGGATGAAGGGTTCCAGCCGCTCCCGGATCAGCGTCGCATTCGGATTGGAGAAGCCGTCGAAAAGATAAGCGTCCACGTCTTCCGCCTTCGCGAGCGCTTCGGCGAAATAGGGCTGCAGCTTGCAATTCCCGCTGAATCCCAGATTGATGAAATTGTACCCCGTCGCGCGGGCGAGCTGGGAGGTCCATATCATGGCGCAGCGTCCCGCTCCCGACCCCTGGGTGTACGAGGACCCGAAGACAGCGATCCTGCCCTTGAAGGGATAGGGTGCGGGCTCGATCAGGGAAGAGGCGTCCGTCACGATCTCCAGGGAATCGATCTCCGAGTAGGTCGGCAGGTAGACAAGGCACTCCTTGACTCCTTCGATGCAGTCTTTCAGGAACATCACTTCGTGTGGGACTCCCGGGGTGTCGTCTTTTTGAGGGTATCCGTTTCCCGCCCAGAGCCAGCGCCCGTCCTGCTTGATATACAGGTCGAAGCCGCGGAGGGAAATCAGGCCGATGTTCCCGCCGGTTCCCGCTTGGCGCCATACGACGCGGACCCCGATTCCCCGGGAGTCCGTCCGGAAGGCGACGGCGAGGCCGCTGCACTGGCGGGCCTGTTTCAGCTCCCCTTTCGTCATTCCCTCCACCGGGTCCATCCGGTCCCAGGGATGGGCGGTCGGGAGGAATTTCCCGACGACGGTCAGTTCCAGTGCGTCCGTGTACTGGTTTTTTCCGAACATCGGCAGTGCGAGGAGCAGCAGGCCGAGAAGAATGGTTTTTCTGATATTCATGGCAATAAACGGTTAAAAACTTTGGAATGCGCGGCGGAGGACGGCTTCCTTGGAGGAAGGGTCCGCGCCGGAGATTTCGAGGGTTCCCCCGGGCGTGACGGCGAAAATCCGGTCGGCGAGCGGGGCCGCGTCCCGGATGTCATGACTCGAAAACAGCACCGGAGTCTCCGAAGCAGCCCGCTTGAGGGCCCGGAGGACCATGATCCGGTTGTCCACGTCCAGGAAAGCCGTCGGTTCGTCGAGGAGGAGCAGGTCACAGGTCCGGGTCAGCCCCGTCGCGATGCAGGCAAGCTGGAATTCCCCGTCACTGAGCGTAGAAATATCCCTTTCGGCCAGGTCTCCGATTCCCAGCAGTTCCGTCGCCTTTTCCAGGCGCGACCGCATGGACGGGGAGAACGCCCCCTTCCAGTCCGTTTCCGTGTAGCAGCCGGTCCGGATGAACTCCTCCGTGGAGAACCCCCGGACTTTCGGGATGCCGGTCGGGACCAGTGCTGCACGGAACGGCTCCAGGGCCCCTTCCATCGGAGGAAGGCCCCCCGCCAGGGTTTTCAGGAGGGTGGATTTTCCGCACCCGTTCGCGCCGGCGAGGAGGACGCACTCTCCCGGCTCCATCCCGAAAGAGATGTCGCGAAGGAGAGGGGAGTCTCCGTAACCGATGGACAGGTGTCGGACCCGGATCATTGCAGGCGGATGTCGGCGTAGTTGGGATAATGGTCGGTCAGTTCGATGGTGAAGTAGGCGTATATCCGCTGGAACACAAGTATTTCCGTATCGCTTGCGCCCCAGATTCCGCCTTTTCCGTTGTAAACGAAGAACTGGTCGATCGCCCCCATTCCGTTTTCGTTGGATTTGTTCTCGGTCCGGGAAAATCCCGATGCGTTGCACGGATGGTGGCCGCTGCGCGGGTCTCCATAGACGGTCGCTTCCCAGACGAGGGGTTTGTAGCCTGCCTCGAGGAGCTGTTTCATCGCTTTCGAAGAGAGGTTGCAGTTCATGTCACCCATCATGAAGACCGGGCATCCGTGGGCGAAGACGGCATCGTCGACTGCGGTCATCATCTTCCGGACCTGGGCCGTACGGGCTTCATCGCTGCCGGGCTGGGCCTTTTCGCCCTTCCACCACAGGTGGGTGTTGATGAGGCAGAACTGTTTCCCGTTCTCCTTCAGGGTGAACCGGCAGAAGTTGTAGGACTTGGTCCCGTGGTTGCTCCAGTCGGAGGGCTCGTATTTGTGGAAGGAGGTCTCCTCGAGGGTGACGGTCTTCGGATTATAGAAGACGGGCGTGTAGTTCCAGTCCTTCCCGGGATCGTACGCCCTGACATACCCCCGTTCTTTCAGCAAGGGGTAGAGGTATTTGTCCATATGGGCGGAGTATTCCTGGAGCGTGACGATGTCCGGGGTCGTAGCCCAGACCAGTTCGGCGAAGCCGCGGCAGCGGACCGCATCGGTGCAGTCCAGGCCCATCTTTTCCCAGGCCGGGGCGTTCTTGTCGCTGTCGTACTGCCAGATATTGTCGTCCAGGATCCGGAGGTTCGTCCCCTTGGCGCGGTCGAAAATGGGCTCGCCGTAGATATTCCCGGTGACAGGTTTTTTCGGTACGCCGGACTCCAGGGCGCGGACGGCTTTCATCAGGGCCCAGCACCCGCCCCCCTGGACCAGGATCTTGTTCCCGCGGACGGAAAGGGCATAGTCGAAGGTGTCCGGCTTGACGGCGTAGAAAGCGGCGGATTCCTTGCGGGAGGTCTTTCCGATGAGGATTTCTCTCCGGACCTCGGAGGTCTCGTCGCTGACGACCGGGAGGCGGACGCCGGTCGAGGTTTCGACGACTGAGGCAACCGCTTCGGCGATGTCAAGCCCTTCTTCCGCCTCTGCGGAGGCGGGATACACGATCACATATTTGGACAAGTCCGTTTTGGCCGCGGCCATGAGGGAAACGGACACCGCGGCGAGCAGGGTCAACAGGATTCGCTTCATCGCAGGAAGGATTTAGAAAGCGAAACCGACGGCGAAATTGATCCGTCCGACGACGGTGTCGGGCATCAGGGCGGTCAGCGAGCGCTCGTAGCCGATGCCGAAGAAGATATTCTCGTAGCAGGCCTTCGCTCCGACCTGGGCACCGAGGAGGAAACGCTTGTAGGCACCCGTCCACATGTCGTCTTCGCTGAAAACGTTGACGGAGGAGCTGTAGCCGGCTGCGGAAGCCGACGCCCTGCCGTAGAGATAACCCGAAACGTGGAGGCCGACATAGGGGAAGAAGGAGATTTCGTCGTTGAGGTCGTACTTGTAGACGAGGCTGAAGGGAACCTTTACGCCGATCAGGTTCTGGTTGTAGGAGAGGTATTCGCGGCTGTTATTGCCGGTATACATCATCCATTCCAGGTCGGCTCCGTACGCGAGGTTGAGGCTGGTCGAAGCCTGGATCGGAATCAGCTGGCGAACGCCGGCGGCGAGGGTCAGGAAGTTGTCATTGGTCGATCCGTCGCTGTGGCAGTAGGTCGGGGAAAGGGTGATGAATCCTGCCGTCAGGGACGGTGCAGGCCTGGAACTCCGACGCTGTGCGGAAGCGGAGGTGCCGAGCGCGAGCAGCGCTGCGGTCGCAAGGAGGAAAAGGATCTTTTTCATATCAGTTTGTTTAAAGGATTATCGTTGCGGGAAAGCGGAGATCCGGAGGCGGGCGGCCCCCATCGGGACAAGCGTAACCGTTTCGCTCTCAGGGGAGCGCGGGGCGCTCTCTTCGGGAAGGACTTCGGTGAAACCGGTGTCGTCCAGTCCCCAGGAGGGAACCCGGGCCGCCGTCGCGGTGAAGCGGAGCGGGACGCTTTCAAGGGTAAATGGATTGTCGTCGGCGGGCCAGGGACGGCGCTCCTTGAACCGGACCGGGACGCTCATGTCAAGGGCATAGTTCCAGGGGGTCGTCGCCTTGATGGTCCAGGAAGGCCAGGCGGAGGCGTCCGCCCCTTCCTGCCAGCGGGAGCTTCCGGTTGCGGTCTCCCGGCTGTCCATCCGGATATATTCTTCCCCGATTTCGAGGGAAAGTGTAAGCGGGCCGTAATCGACGCTGACGCTGTGCTGGTTGACCGCCCATTCGCGGAAGGAAATCTCCATGGGGAGTTCCAGTTCGACGGTGTCTCCCTCTTTCCATTTCCTTTCGATCCGGGCATACTGTCCGCCCGGGACGGAAACCTGCTTTCCATCGACCCTGACGCCGGCTTTCCCGCACCAGGAAGGAATCCGGAGGTAGAGCGGGAAAACGACTTCCGAAGGGGTGGAGACGGTGAACCGGACGGTTTCTTCGAAGGGATAATGCGTCTCTTCCTTCAGGGTGACCTCGGTGCCGTCCCCGACCTTGACGCGGGCTTCGCATGCGTTGTACAGCAGGACGGCGGCCCCGTTGTCGGGCGTCGCAAAGACGAGATGGGCGGCATAATAGGGCCATCCGAACCCGTGGTTGTGCTGGCAGCAGCGGCTGGAGAAAGGGTTCATGGACAGGTAGGGCCCCCGGTTCTGGATGCTCGGACTGTGGTTCTCTGAGTCGCTGACGGTCATGTTCGGGGAGGTGATGTACCGGAGCGACCGGTTGTCCGGCATGAAGGCGGCGGGGAAGCTGTTGAAAGTCACGTCCTCGCAGTTCTCCGCCCAGAGAGGGTCGCCGGTGATCAGGAGGAGGATCTCGTCGGAAGCCATCTGCTCGGCGAAGCCGCAGGTCTCCGTTCCCTGGCGGGGATCGATGTATCCGTTCCGGGCGTTCTCGTCGGCCCCGAACATGCCTCCGGGCACTTGTCCATAGGCTCTCCGGACGAGGTCATAGTCCCTGTAGGTCGCCCGCAGGAGGGCGCTGTCGCGCTTGAAAAGATAATAGGTCGCGGGTTCGCGGAAGCACTCCGCGATGTTGACATTGTGCCAGTTGGGAAGGCTGGACGGGGAGGTCCAGTCCGCCATGCAGCGGTGGATCTTGTCGGCGAAGGCAAGGAGCCAGGGTTCGGGGCGGCGGGCGTAGAGCCAGGCGACGCTCCAGAGGTTGTCCCCGGCCCGGCTGTTCTCCCAATAGGTCGTATAGAGTTCGTCGTCCTTCAGGCTGTCGAGATAGCGGAAGTATCTCAGCATGAAGGGAAGCACCCGCTCGTCGGAAGTGAATTCATAATAGTCCTGGAGGATCCAGAGCGCGACCATGTTCGGCCAGTAGTCAGGGCAGCCGTCCTTCTTTCCGGGCATGAGCCGGGGATGCTTGTTTGGAGCCGGCCCGAAATACCCGTCCTCGCGCTGGGAGGAAAGGATGGCCTCGATCCAGATCCGGCTTTCTTCCAGCATGGCGGGATCGTTCAGCATCATCCCCGTCGCGGCGTAACCGCGAAGCCAGTAGGGCACTTCTTCCCAGCCCCACTGGCCTCCTGACGAGAGCCAGGCGTTGTCCTCTTTCTGGAGCCAGGCGCTGATTTCGCCGAGATGGCCGCAGAGACCGTCTTTCTGCAGTTCCAGCTGACGGCGGATCCATCCTTCCGGACGGATGCTCCCATAGGGGAGCTTGATGAGCTGCTGGGGTTGGACGGGTGCGGAAACGGAAGGATAGTAAGCGTTGATGCCTTCCGGGAACCGCTCGACGGTCGTGACGCCCGCCGGCTTCGAACAGGCGGCAAGGAGCAGGACTCCCAGTGCACAAAGGATTCTTTTCATCGGAACGTATACTTTAACGGGTACGGGTGCTTTCCACAAATTTAAGCATTTTAATTGGAATCCGTCGGGAACTTTTTTTATATTTACGCCGGAATCCTGAAAACCAAGTCCATGAGAATCACTCTTGTCCAATCCGATCCGGTCTGGGGAGATCCCGCCGGAAGCCTTGCCCGCCTGGATGAGCAATTGAAAGAAGTCGGGGAAACCGACCTGATCGTCCTTCCCGAGATGTTCACGACCGGTTTCGTCGCATCTCCCGAAGGCCTTGCCGAAAAGGGTGCGGGCGAAGGGGAGCCGGAGAGCCTGCGATGGATGCGGAAAACGGCGGCCCTGAGAGGCTGCGCCGTCGCCGGCAGCATCGCGTTCGGAACCGGAGGCTCCCATCGGAACCGTTTCTATTTCGTATTTCCGGACGGGAAAGAGGTCCATTATGACAAGCACCATCTCTTCACCTATGCCGGGGAGCATCTCCGCTTTACGGCCGGACAGGAGCGGGTGGTCGTTCCGTACAGGGATTTTAGGATCCTCCTGCAGGTCTGTTACGATCTCCGGTTTCCGGTCTATTCCCGGAACCGGATGACTCCGGAGGGACCCGATTACGATCTCATCCTCTATGTGGCCAGCTGGCCGGAGCAGCGGATCGGAGCCTGGGATGCCCTCCTGAAGGCCCGTGCGATCGAGAATCTTGCCTTCGTCGCGGCTGTGAACCGGGTCGGGACAGATCCCGGGAACCGGTATCCGGGACATTCCGTTTTGCTGGGTGCCCGCGGAGAAATGCTTTCAAATTGTAAGGAGAATGTGGAAGATGCTGTTACTTTTGATATTTCAAAAGCGGATCTCACATCATTTAGAAAATCCTTCCCGGCCTTGCTGGATGCTGATCTTTAGCAGTTTTTTAACTTTTTTCTTGCTTTTTTAGTTGGCATTTTGTTATTTTGTATTCGGTTACAATTTATAAGCAAATGAACGTGCTCGTCCTTAGCCTCTCCATTATTCTTCTTGTGGTCGTATGACTGCGGGCTGAAAAGGCGTAAGGTACAAGCAAGGTTACAACCCCTTTTCAGTCCGATGAGCTGGAAAGGGGTTGCTTTTAATAGAATGTAGTGTATGAAACATCCGTTGAGAAGCAGCGTTACATTCGAAGGAAGGCGTATGGCCGGCGCCCGGGCCCTCTGGGCGGCCGCGGGCATGAAACCTGAACAGGCCGGCAGGCCCGTGATCGCCGTCGTCAATTCTTTCACGCAGTTCGTCCCTGGCCATACCCACCTGCATGAGGCCGGCCAGATCGTCAAGGAAGAAATCACCCGTCTCGGCTGCTATGCGGCCGAATTCGATACCATCGCGGTCGACGACGGAATCGCGATGGGCCACGACGGCATGCTCTATTCCCTCCCTTCCCGCGAAATCATCGCTGACAGCGTCGAATATATGGTCAACGCCCACAAGGCCGACGCGATGGTCTGCATCAGCAACTGCGACAAGATCACCCCGGGTATGCTCATGGCTGCGATGCGCCTGAACATCCCGGCCGTTTTCGTTTCCGGCGGCCCCATGGAGGCCGGCGTGATGGGCGCTGCGAAACTGGACCTCATCGATGCGATGGTCAAGTCCGCCGATCCATCCCTGAGCGACGGGGAGATTGCGGCGGTCGAAGCCGCCGCCTGTCCGGGCTGCGGTTGCTGCTCCGGCATGTTCACGGCCAATTCCATGAACTGCCTGACCGAGGCGATCGGGCTTTCCCTTCCCGGGAACGGCACCGTTCTCGCCACGCACAAGGCCCGTACGGAACTTTTCCGGAAAGCGGCCCGGGTCATCGTCGCCAATGCGCGGAAGTATTATGAGGAAGGGGACGAGAGCGTCCTGCCCCGGTCCGTCGCGACCCGGCAGGCCTTTCTCAATGCCATGACCCTCGATATCGCGATGGGCGGCTCGACCAATACGGTCCTGCACCTTCTGGCCGTCGCGGACGAAGCCGGGGTCGATTTTACGATGGACGATATCGACGCCCTCTCCCGGAAGGTTCCCTGCATCTGCAAGGTCGCTCCGAATACGGCGAAGTATCATATCCAGGACGTAGGCCGCGCCGGCGGCGTCCTGGGCATCCTCGGTTCCCTCGCGGCAGGCGGCCTGGTCGATACCTCAGCCGTCCGGGTCGACGGAATGACCCTCGGCGAGGCGCTCCGGAGCTATGACCTGATGTCCCCCGGCTGTACGGACGAAGCCCGGAAACTTTATTCCTGCGCACCCGCGAACCGGTTCAGTACGCAGCTCGGTTCGCAGGAGACTTATTATGATACCCTCGATACCGACCGTCCCGGGGGATGTATCCGGGATCTCGCCCACGCTTATACGCAG
>JAEEGI010012536.1_pt1 | contig 18126 bp, 24 predicted proteins | sample 8958751 | NCBI WGS metagenome assembly JAEEGI01 (sample SAMN16246545, study PRJNA631951) | gut metagenome | biome: gut microbiome; feature: rumen; material: KS-attached | host: Bos | place: Iran: Karaj | collected 2018-10 | reverse complement strand
CTTTTTGTTTTAGGTTTAAAAGAATTTTTTTAAATTTTTATAAGAATTTGAATTACATTAATAATATGAAATTATTAATTTTTTTTGTTTTTTTCTTTACACATAATTTTAATTATAATTTGAATTTATTTATCTAATATCATAAAATTAAAAATTTAAATAAAATACAGTAAAAAAGAAATATTTAAGAAAAGATTCCGTATATAATTGAATAAAAATATATTAAATTTAAAATTATTTTCAATAATCTAATATAATCAAAAAAAAAATGATAAAAATATAATAAATTAATCACTAATTAAGTATAAAAAATATATATATTATCCAAAATGAAATCTAATTCTAGGTTTTCTACAAGTGAAAAAATCAGAATATGATTCTTTAATGATAAAGGAAAAAATAGAGTTAGAATTAAATAAAAATATAATAAAAGAACCTCAAATTCAATTTTATAAAAATTGGATGAAAATGATAAAAAAATATCAGATCCAATACATAATTTAGAATTAAATTGCTTTTTTGAATATATAATATAGATTTTGAAAGAATGTATAATGTTGATAGTATCAGTTTATATTTTATAATAACTTTATTATATAAAAATTCTTTTGTTAATGATTATTATTTTATAATAAGCCCTTTGATATATGATATAATAATATTTATAATAACTTTATCAACAAAATTTTTTTTTGGAAGAAAGAGAACTGAATTAAAAACTAATGTTAAAAGATTATTTGATTGTAGAAATAGTGAAAATAATTGTTCTATGCTAAGTGGTGATTCTATGCAAGCTGCAAATTTTGATATATTAATTTTATTTTATTTTGGAAATTTTATTGGCTTTTTTTTTTGTACCTTTTGTTATGTTTGGAAGAGTTTATAATTTTTCCTTTATGTGTTTGAGTCTGTGATTTCAGCTTTAATGCGTTTTATTATTAGTTATTCCTTAATTTTTTAATTAGATCTATTATTCAGTTATTTTAAATTACTTTTATATAGAATTTTATTATCATTATAAAATTTATTAAGCTTTTTTTGTTTAATGATTAAATTATTTATAAAATCTCTGGATTTCTATATCTTCTTTTTCATTATCATTATTTTTTCTTAGGGTTATGAAAAGAAAATTAAAAAATAAATTGTAGAGAAAAAAACAAATTAAATTTTAATGAATTTAATAATATTAAAATTGAAAATATTGTAATTGGACAATTAACTTCATATATTGCAGAATTTTGGCTTTTTATTTATTCTTAAATGATGAATAATAATTTTAAAGAAGCTTCTATACAATGGACTCATTTTATAAAAATAATTATTTATGATATTAATGAATAATAACTAGATATTTTATCTTATCCTTATTCTGATGTATCAAAATATCAAAAAAAAGAAGAAAAAAAAGAAACTTTAGGTATTTTCTTTTTAAATTAAAATAATAATTTTCAGGTTGATTAATTTTTAAAATAATAGTTACTTTAACTTCATTATAATTTCTAATAATTCTTTCTTGAGAATTAACTGACAAAGCTTTGATTATTCCAAAATTTTTTTTGAAATTTTGATAAGCTTCTTTTCCTATAAATTCTTTTATTGTTAAACATTCATTTTCTGAAAAATATTTGGAATTGAATTTTTACATAAAACATTTATCAAAGGATTTCTTATTGAATATGATAAATTATATGATGAAATATTATTTTCTTTTTATTTTTTCTATTATTGAATTTTGAGAATTTAATTCTATATTATTATTATTATTTGACATATTTTTTTGAATATTATTTTTATTTTTTAATTATTTTTTTTATTTGAATTGAATAAATTTAAATTTACTTTTTATAAAATATATTAAAAAAATTTTTAAAAACCTTAAATAAAGAAAAATTATTTAATAATATAAATCTTCTCTTGAAAAATAATATTTTTTATTCTTACCATTTAAATGTAAATTTAAATCACTATTTATTAAAGAAAAAAGTTTAATTTTAGGTAAAAAAACAATAGTTTTTGATTAGTACTATAAATACTATTACTGACTTTTTTTTTGAATAGATATTTATAAATTAATATGATTTTTATTTCTTTTTTTATTATTTTCAATTGAAGAATAATTAGTAAATATAGTTTTATTACTATTATTAACAGGATTATAATTTTTATATCAATTCATTTTTTGATTTTTTTAATCTTTGGAATTTTGACAAAAAACTTTTAAATTTATTATTTTTTAAATGAAAATTTTTTTTTCTTGATTTTCAGGATTATTAAAAGTTTGTATAATTAAATATCATAATTATTATCATTAACACTTTTCAATAAATAAGCATCAATAAAATCTGATTAAAATTCTTACTTTTTTCATAATTATTACATTATCAAAATCATTATTTGATTGATTTATATTATTTATATTTTTATCTAATTGTATAATATCTTTGTTTTCTTTTTTAGGTAAATCAACACTTAAATCAAAAAAATCATTATTTAAGCTATCTTTAATTTTCACATCACTTGTTTCATAAATTTGTATAATAAATTTAGCACTTTCTAAACTATTATTATTTTTTTTCTTTTCTGAACTTAAATTAATATTATCAAAATCATCTTTATCAATAATAATGGTGGGAATGCTGCTCCTAAAGCACTTAATGCTACAAATATGCCAACTAATACACCTAATGTAGCAGCGGCTTTTCCTAAAGTTGCCCAATCTACATTTTCAAAGGCTTTAATATTTTTAGCAATAAACCTAATGAGTAACTAACAGCCAATAATGTAATTACAAGAGTGTCCATTAAACAAGCGCTTGTAATGATTTTTTAACAGTAGTTTTTACTTTAGATAAAATAAATGTTAAACCTACTAATACAGACATAACTACCGAAATAGCAGTTGCAGATGATAAAATATTACCTAATGGCATACTACTTAATTGTTTTAAAGATAAAGTAACAATCAACAATGCCGCAATAAGACTAGTCATTATTTTAAGAGTTGTTGATGTTTTCTTAGCAGTAGGATTTATCTTCGATAATAAGAATGTTAAACCTACCATTTCTAACATTAAAGCTCCTAATACTCCTAAATTAAACAATGTATCTGTTGTAAGACTCAAGCTTTGAATTAATTTTAAAGAAGCCGCAAGTATTAATAAACCAGTAGCAAATGTTATCATCAATTTAAGAGTCTTTGTTAAATTACTAGAAGTAAATTTTATTTTCGACAATAAGAATGTTAAAACAGACATTTCTAACATTGCAATTCCTAATATTCCTAGGTTAAGCAATGAATTAACTGTAAGTCTCATATTTTCTATTAGTTTTAAAGAAGCTGCAAGTATTAATAAACTAGAAGCAAATGTTACCATCAACTTAAGAGTCTTTTTCATTTTATTATCAATAATTTTCATATCTTTTAATAATGATACTAAACCCATCATTTCTAATATTGCAACACCTATTACACCTAAACTAAATACTGATTCCATTGTTAGTCCCATACTTTGTACTAGTTTCAAAGAAGCACCAAACATTAATAATCCATAAGCAAGTACAACTAATAAACTAAGTGTTCGTATTGTTTGTTGGATAGTAGTTTTTATTTTAGATAATAAATATGCTAATTCTACCATTCCTGTTGTTACGATTAATATTGCTGAAACAGATAATAATACATTATCCCATGACATGTCACTTAACATCATTAATGAATAAGAAACCATAATCATAGTATAAGCAAGTACAACTAGTAAACTAAGTGTTTGTATTGATCGTTTAATAGTAGTTTTTATTTTAGATAAAACAATTAATAAACCTCCTATTACGGTCATAACACTTGTAATAGCTAATACAGATGCCAAAAGATTAGGCCATGGTATTCCACTCAATACTTTTATTGAAGTTACTGTTCCTGCTAATACACTTAACAATGCTCCAATAAGTACTAATGTATTTTTAACTTTTTTAGCATTAAATTTACTATCAGATATAGATTTTTTAATAAAACATCTAATATTGAAAGGGATAATATAATTCCTATGTATCCAGCCAATATAGTATTTATAGTACTTTGATCTACACCTTTTAATAAATACATAACTCCTGTAAGCAATGCTAATGATAATATAATACCTTTTAATGAATTAAGTGCATTTTTAACAGCAGTTACAGATTTTGTATCTATGTTAGATAACATCTTTATCATAACCGTAAACGCTGCTAATAAAGCTATCATAGCTAATATACTAGGTAATACATCCCATCCTACTATTATTTTTGACAATGCAGCTAATGTCTGCAAATGTATTAATGTTAATGTTAACTTAGCTATAGAGCTCATAGATTTACTTAAAGCATCATTAGAAATCGAAGCAATACCAACTACAACACTAAATAAAGCATATGTTGCAAGTAATGTTATTATATAACCCATTGCTTTAACAACGGCATCTCCATTTTGATTTATAGTGTTTGTTAACATCCTTAATGATATAGCAAAACTAATTAATGATAAATTAAATGCCGATAAAGCCAAAATAGATCGCCAACTATCATTCAAACCGTCAGATATTTTTGATAATACTGCAAATACAAATGAAACTAAAACTATTAGTCCTGATAATACACCAAGAGCAGACCACATTTGTTTAGGTTCTAATTTACTAAGCATCACTATAGCTCCAGATACTGCCAATAATGATGTAAACAATAAAGCTAATGCCTTAAAACTTTTATGAGATTCACAAAAGGTACTACCACTTTCTGTAGGAGTACCTGCAAGACTAGCTAATAGTACTATCAGTGTAGAAAGAGCTATTACTGGAGTTATTATTTCTTTAAATGATAACTTACTCAAACGCTCAATAGCTTTTGCAAGTCCATAAGCTGCTATAGTCAATGCTAATGCATTAAATATACCAGGATAAGCTTTTCTAAAATTAGCACTGGCATTTGTAAGTTTATTAGAAAATATCGATAATAGTAATGTTGCTGCTATCATTATTCCTAATATTGAAAAACCAATAATTAAACCTTGTTTATCAATATTTTGTAATAATTTAAATGCAATTGCTATTTCAATCATAAATGTACCAATACTTTTAATAAGGAATGCTATCCCCATTAATGCAGGTGTTGTTCTATTAAATTTAAAGCCCTTTCCTATAGTTTTTATTGCATCTTGGGTATTTTCAACCAGAGATTTAGTAGCATTAATAGTATTATCAACATATTGAAATTCAGTATTTAATGTTTTTACCGAAGTAGCTACTACTATCACCATTGCAATTAAAGATGCTAATACAATCGCTGCTTTCCACCAACCATCTTTTACTTGTTCAAATACTAAGAAAGAAGCTGATATCATCAACATAGATAAACCTATTTGTTTTACCAAATTAGCAATAGCTCCAATTATTAATTTTCTATTAAGTCCATCAAAATAACCACCCAATGGATCTAAAAATGTTCCAATACCTTGTAAAGGTTTAAATAAAAGTCTAAGCCAAGCCACTGTATCGGCAATACGTAATATTAAAACTGCTAATAATGATAAAGTTAGTACGATACTTCCTATTATTAAAATAAGTTTACCAATGTTATCTGTTTTATAATTTATAAGTCTATTCGTTAAATTTGCTACTGTTTGTAGAAAACCAGATATAGCACTAATACCAACAGTCACTAAATTTACAATTACAACCCCTATTTTTTTTACAGATTCCCATAAAGGAATCATTGCTTCTAATAACTTATTAAGAGCTTTAACAAAATCAGATTGTTCTTTTACTTGTTCTAATACTTCATCACTATTTGAAACACCAGCATTGTCTAATGTTTCTTCAATAACATTTTTCTTTCGTCCTCTACTTTTTTTAGTAGAATTTCCATTTTGATTTTTAGTTTCAAATAAATTACTAATAACATCTTTAAATTTTACAAAAGCTTTGGATATTTTATCTAATATTTTAGTAACAATTCCGCTATCTTTAATTATTTGAACAAAAGAAGTAAATATATTAGTTGCATATGATATGAACTCTTTAAAACTATCGATTGCTTTTTTAGCAAATGTTTCTAAATAATTTAAAAGTTTACCTAACAATGTTATAATATTATCTAATAAACCTACAGGATTTATATAATCTATTATTTTTACTAAAATGCTAGATATCTTTGAAGAAACTTCAATGATTTTACTTATTATTCGTTCAGTATCAGTTAAATATATTCCTATATCTGATGCTAATGTTAAAAGTCTATCACCCAATTGTATTATAGTTGTAATGATAGGGTCTAATGCATAACAAATAGCTTTTATAATAACTAATCCAACTTCTAATACTGACAATAATCCTCTAAATATATTACGTAAACGTTCACTATTTTTAATAGCATCTGATATACGTTTTGTATTTTGCTTTAATCTTTCAGTAAATAATTTAAATCTATTTGCTATATCTAACTTGTTCTTCATATGAACTAAATAAAGATTTAGGGAAAATATCACGGAACGAACCCATAACAGCATCATATAAATTCCAAAAAGCTCCTTGATTTTCTTCTCCACGCTTAAACAAATCAGCACGTGCAGCTAATTCATTCCAAGTTTTTAAAATATCATTACGGAAATTACAGCCTTCTACAAATACTCCATATAATTCATCAGCTAATTCACTCCATAATGCTTTTGCATCATCGTATGCAACAAATATCTTTTATGCAGTATTCATCCAACCAGTAGATACAACATCTTTTACAGCTCCTATAACATCATTAAAAGCTTCTTGTGATGCTTTAAGAGCTTTTATTCCAAATTTATCTATTTTATTCAATATTTTTCAATTACTTCAGATGCGGTTAAACCAGTTTCTTGTGTTATATTATAAATATCTTCTACAGCAGAAGAATATTCTTTTAATGTAGCTACTAAAATATCACTAGTAAACCATTTACTACTTAAATCAAAATTTGTAGCACTTATTTTCTTACCAGTTTTAGTAACATAATCTTTTCCAACTTTATTAAGTTGTTTCATTGCAACGGCAGTTTCTAATACTTTTTGTTTGAATTCTTCTGTAGCCATACCAGCTGTTTGTATAGAGATCCAGTCTTGGCCCATAATATATCCACGACCCATTGCTTGTGCTAATTGGAACATTGCATGAGTTGCTGTTGTAGCATTTTTACCAGATAATGATGCCCAGTTTGCAATACCCAAAATAGCCTTTACAGATTTATCTAAATCTTGACCTGCCGCTGTAAATTGTCCAATTGTATTAGCCATATCAGTGAAATTATAAGAAGTTTCATCTGAGAACCAATTATTTTCTAATTGTTCATTAATTATTCTCATCTTTTCACCGGTATCATCTATTACTTTACCAGCTACTTTAATTGTTTGTACTGCCATTGTACCAACAGCTATAGTGTTCTGTTCAAATTTAGATCAACCTGCAGAAATATTATCTATAGATAATGACTTTATCATTGTAATACCCAAATCAACTATTCGATTTGATATATTACTTATTGCAGTTATAGCAGCAACTTCAATAGCTGATATTTCCATACTTACTTTATCTAAATTATTCGAAACATTTAAAAAATTAAGACGTTCCTTTAACTTATCTAAAGAAGACATGTTTGTTTAACATTACGTTCAAATTTGGAATTATCAAATTCAAACTTGATGACTCGTTTATCAACTTCACTCATAAGCCTTTAATTCCTCCCATGTTTCATTTATTATACGATCATAAGTTTCTTTAATAGGTTTACTTAAATAATTTTGTCCAGAAACCCAATAACCATTTTTGGTACCATGACCAATATCTATTATTATGGCTATATTAACACCATCTTTAACACAAGAATTATTAAAAAATAAAGATACTTTGTTTCCTTTACTAACTATTTCATATGACCAAGAATTTGCAATTTCTTCTGTAGGAGATGACCTAATAAATTTTTTTAAAGACTCATCAGCTATATTTTTTAATTTTTCAAGATCCATAATAGTTAATGCTTTTTGCAAATATTTTTCTGTTTTATTTCCATTTTGATTTATTTTAGTTTTAATAGGCATTATTATTAACCTCTACTATTTAATTGTTTTCTTCTAGCTTCATTTAGAGCTTTATTACTCATCTTTGTGTCTTTTTTACTCATTTTCTTAGGTTCATTCTTATTATTACAAACTCTTATTAAAGTCATTAAACGATTTAAATGCCATTTTTGACATTCTAATGGTATTTGAAAATTTATCATCCAATAATATATTATTTCACTTGTTAGAACTTCATTTCTTCTAGTAATTGGTGATTGATTTAATTTATTATTGGTAAATGTTTTAGCACTCATAGGATTATCAATATATGCATTAATCTCTTTTATGTTTTGTTCAGTTAGTAAATAATATGTTTCATCACTATCATCTTATATAATCAATTAATTCTTCTTTTGATTTTTTGTCATTAGTTAAAAATGGTTTATGCCATTTACTTTCCCATTTAGAAATGGAGACTAAGCTATGCTCCAAACAAATGGTTACATCATGCTTATTATTAATAAACTCACCAGTTTCATTATTATATCCTTCTTGTGCAGGTATAGTAATTTTTAGCATATTATTTAGTCTCCATATTTTTAATATTTAATATTATTTTGTTACATTTGGAATTTGAGGTTTTGTTGCTCAATTACTGGAATAACACCATTTACAAATTTTTCAGCATAGCCTTCTTCTGTATATAACTTATCAAATAAAACTTCATAAGCTACACTTTGTTCAAATTCATCTCTTAATTCTTTTGATTTAATAAAACGTTTTCCATCTGAGCTTTTTACACCATAAGCTTTTAATACTACTTCTTTTAATACAGCAGCCATTTTAACAACATCTTTTGATTTAACAGCTGCTTCAATTTTTGAAGAAAAACCACCTTCTGCCGATGATTGTAATTCCATCAATTCAGGTTTATTTAAATTAAAATAAAAATCCTCAGTTCTTTCATTTCCTTCCAAATCTAAATAAGTAATTGTCTCTTTTAACATCTTTTTTCTGCTTTTTTTGTTTTTATTTTGATTTTACTTATAAAAAATGCCCATAACCAATTTATTTTTGATTACAGGCATTTTAAATTTAATTGCTTTTTATTGAGCGTTTAAAATATGAGCGATATCATCTGGTAATAGAAGTCTTGCATCAGTTCCTTCTTTTTTTTTGACTTTCAGGATCTGTATCATAAAGTGCATCAATAATAGTTTGTAATTTTGCAGAATCGACTTTTGTTGAATCAATAACAACATGAGCAGTTGGCTTAAATCCCTTTACACTAACAGGATCAGCAGTTACATCCCATGACATAGTCATTGCGTCTGGACTATCATTGATTGTTTCATTAGATCTTTCTGATGGACTTGCTAAGCAACCATATATGATATGGATCTTATATCCAACTTCACCATTGTCATTACCAATCTTAGTTTGATAAATGAATGCAAATTTCTTTCTTTCTTGTTGACCAACATATACGCCACCAGAATCAACTAATTCTGCTGAACCATCGCAAGCAGCAAATTCATCTGGATATGTATATACTTCAATAGTAGCTTTAAATTCTTCTGCTGATAATAAAGTTAAATACTTGACATTATCTGCATATAAAGCTGTTGGTTCAGCACCTTCTGGACTTTCTGTAACTCCAGTTAATCCATTCGATGCAACACCTTTTGCATACACACCTGCTGCATCAGACATTTTGTATAAAACACCAGCAGATACACCATTCTCATAGAAACGTTTACCTTTTTCTTCCCATTTAATTTTTGACATAATTATTTTCTCCTTAACTTATGATTTATTATAAAAACATCATGATTTAATCCACTCGTATTGAAATGTCTTTCATAACGAGCTGTAGGAAAAATAGATACCTTATACACTATTTCCGAATTCGGATTTTTGTCTATTACAGTAACTCTATAAGTAGTATCTTGCAAATATTTTTTATCGTCAGCACTTACTTCGTTTATATCATAACGAGAGTATACAATTGCTGGATAATTCATTTGAAGATTCTCTGGCGGTTGGAAATACACATTATTAGCACCAGTTAAACGTATAAGTTCATTAAGAAACTCTATTCGATTTTCTTTATTACCCATTATACAATCCTCCTAATGTTAATAATAAACGAGGTGGACTCGAAGCATCCACCTCACGTACCTTCCATTTTTTATTCTTATAAGTAATATATTTTATTTCAAATATATTATTTATAGTCCATGGGTCTGCAATAATACTTATTCTGTTAGATATATTAATACCATCATTTACATTATCAGTATTTTCCAATCTTCTGTCAACATGTAATACATCTCCGTAAAAGTTCTTTTCGATTGGATAGGTTTCCCAAACGCCTGGCTAAGTCTCTTTTTGCTCATTCAATCCGAATCCTATTGCCCCATAGAATTTTTCCATTTTGATTTTTGGCTATTAATTATTCTCCAGCAGTAGCAGTTTCATTTGAAGCAGCTGATGATGTTTCTTCAACAGCATACTTTTCTTCAAATGTAATAGCTGACTTAGGAACAACTAAAGCACCTGAACAACGTGTTTCAATTAAGTACTCATACTTATTGAAGTTGATATCGAAATCATCAAACATTGTAACATTTCCACCCTTGTTAGTACCAATGTTATAATCTGATAAGTTAACTAAAATAGCCATTAACTTATAGTTATAGCCTTCAGATGTTCTAACTTAGTTGTTGAATAATTCAATATCAACGATGTCTTTAACCATTAACTTAGTCTTTAATTTACTAATATCATCATAGATGCATCTACCATTAGTATCTTCAATTAATAAATATGCAGTTAAGAAATCTTGACTACAATATAAAGTAGCCTTTACCCTTATATTCTTTACGAGCTTTGATCATTTCTCTGATAACTTTCTTAGCGAATGTATAGTCATCATCACCAGCAGCACGTGTCATATCTTTAGCAATTGTATAAACTGAATTATCACCTAAAATTGGACGAATGCATTGAGGATCGATCTTATAGTTATCATCTACAGCTCTGCCATCACCGATAAGAACAGCTCTAGCTAATTCCTCATTAAGTTTTCCACTCATTTCATTCTTAATCCAAGTAACAACATCCCAATCAGTAATATCAATTACATCATCTCTATCTAACTTTTGTAGTTTATAAATAGTTGTTGGTGGAGTTTTTCTCTTGAATGCAGCAACAACTTCTTCAACCTTTTGAGTTCCTTTTACATAACCCTTAGCTCTTGCTTCATCAGCAGTAATGTCCATATAACTACTTTTTACTTTAGCAAATGGTGTATGCTTTGTACCAACGATAACTTTATCAACCCATTCTTGATCTCTATCTAAAGTTTCCATTGGTCCAACAGCTTTTGCATCTGGGAATAATTTGCCAATATTAGTAATAGAGTGAGCTAATTCATCATTTAATGCATGAATGATAGGTTTATCAGCTTCGTCTGTATGAGCTTCAACATAAGCATTATATGCATCTCTGATTGAATCAGATCCACTTAATTTAGCTGATTTTAAAATTTTTGCTAACGCAGTATGAGCTAATGCTCTATTTTCACTAGTCATTCCAGTGTCGAAAATGATTGTTTTCATGTTTTGTTCCTCCATATTATTATTTTCTTCATTTTCTTGATCACTATGTTGTACATTTTGACCTTCTTTAACAGCTTTACCAACTAAGAAATATAAAACATTTAATTGTTCATCATTAAAAGTCTTTAATACTTCTTCAACAGTTTTTTCAGCTTCTTTTTCTTTTTCTTTGTCATCATTTGATTCTTTACTTTCCTCTTTAGATTGCTCTTCTGATTGGTACATTTCAAATGAATCACCATCTGAATTTTCATCGTATGATAAATAACAGCTTCTTCATCATGATCGTCACTATGTTCAATAACAGTGTCAATAAATGCTCCTGGATTTGCACCAGCAAGAACAATACTATCTTCTCTGATGTATCCATGAATAACATCAGTTCCTTTTTGTCTTAATTGATTGGCATAGATAGATAGGCTACGAATATCTCCATTTTTGATCATTTCTTTTGCTTTAACTCCATTAGGAATATTATTTAATGTACAATATGCATAAACGCCATTGTCTCTATTTTCAAGTAAAGCATGACCAATAACACTATCAATATTTTTATGATCGTGATTATATACTAGAGGAACTGTTTGACCATCATTTTCTTTGAAGGCATCTTTCCTAATAGTACGTCCATCACTACATAAAATATCATTTTTAGTAGCCCATCCGGCAAAATCATATTTCTGTGATTTATTCATTTTGATTTCCTCCGTATTTTTCTTTTACATATCGTAAAAAACTTTCATCTAATGTTTCAGAAGAATTAGATGAATCATTTGTATTAGTGAAACTTTGATTTTCATTACTATTAATATTTCTATTACGTAATTCATCAGCTTTCGCATCTTCAACTGGCTTCATACCCATTATTTGTCTAACTTCGTTTGGTGATAAGATTTCATTTCTTGTAAATTTATCAGCAATTTCAGCTATATTAGAAATAGGTATAAACTTAAATGGATCATTAAAGAATAATATCTTTTGACCCTGTGTTCTTGCTGTTTTAGTTAAGAACTTGATATTCATAGAATAAACTATTTCTGATAAAATAAGCACAACTACTCTGTTAGTATAATTAAGCATAGTTTTTTCATCAGCTGTTCCATTCAATACTTCTTGAGTTATTCCTAAATGGCTAAATAGCATGCTCGTTAAAAATTGAATTGTCCGAAGTATATTATTTTCAACCGATCTATTAAGTTGTGTTATCTTTTCAGTACCGTCAGTATATGCGATTCTATATCTTGAATTTGCTAATTGCTGTTCAATATCAGTTGTACGTTTTTCAGCTTGTGATTTTCTAGAATCAGTTTTAACAACATATGGTAATTGAATGATTAAATACAATTTACCAGATCCTGATTGTTCATCAATAACATCTAGAATATTAAGTTTTCTGACCAATCTTTGATAGGTAGAATTTGGTGCATTCGTTATTGAATATAGAGGGTTTTCAACAATTGCAACCATTTCCTTTAATAATGTTAATGTTTCGCGTTGTCCTTTTCTATCATTATAAACTTCAACTTGTACATGATCTGGATACCATTGTAAAATTTTTCCGGTTCTCATAGATAAAATGTCATAAGAAGAAGTTTGTAATGGATTGATACTTGTATCGACTGGTACAATCGCCATAACACCTTCATCGAGCATAAATATAACTATATCTCGAATAAATGCCTTTGCTGTTTGATCTTTATTAGCTTCGACTGTTAAACATTTATTTAATTCGTCATCGACAATTTCAATAAAACGCTCATCTCTTTTTTTATCAACCTTTGAATGAACAATTTTTGCAGATGAAGCATCTATAGCAATTCTATTACATATAGCAGTAATTATAGATCTTTCATTTGAATCAGATACATAAGGTTTATCAGGTCTACTACTAGAAGAATATCCAAGATTTATATAAGTAGGAGTATTTTGATTGTTTTTATTAACATTTATGAATGCATTCCAAGCATTTTTAAATCTATCAATTAGTCCCATATCTATACCTTACTTAATCTTTTCAATATCTTTTGTAAGATCTTTAGCTTCACCACCAAATGATTTAGCCAAAGATGTTATACCACCAACAGCACCACCAGCTAAAGCAAATGCGAGTGCTTTTTTTCTAAACTTTTGAGTATCTTCTGGAGTCCAAGGTTTTCCTCCATAGCGTTCTCTTATTTTTGCTAACGATAAAGCACCAATACCAGTTGCTAAAAAAGTTCCTAAAGCAGAAGCACCAGCTTTAACATAAGTGTCTTTTTTTGCGGCAGAATTCTTATATTATTATCCAGACATTCTATAATATTGATCTTCAGGATTTAATCTTTGATTTATACGGTTAAGTTCTGTGTCAGTAACTTGTGCTAAATCAAGTTTTTCTACTGATGAATTATAACGTGTTCTTCCAACGTCAGTCAAAGTACCAATTTTCGTTTTGATAGTGTCTAACCCCCCATTTTTGGCCTTTAATACCATGGTGACGTAGCTCTTTAAATTTTAAGTAATCCATTTATTCAAAGGCCTCCTTGTTTAATTTATAGGCAACAAATGCATCCATTAAAGCTGCAACATTGTCTATTTTTGCTTCATAACGCTTTTTAAAAAGCTTTCTGTTTCCATTTGTGTCTTCTAATGTTATTGCATTACCCATTGCAAATGACATTAAAGCTTCATCAAATAGTAACAATCTTGCTTCCAACAATTTCTTTAATTCACCTAATGGTACTGATTCTGTTTTGGTTCCCTGAATAAATTTTTCTAAACCGTATGGTCCGTTTTCAGTCTGCCATCTTTCGACAAATTCATTTTGCTTTATATGGGTTAAACCCTAATGTTCTCACATCATATTTATTGTCTATTATAAATTTGTCTAAATTATCATACACATCCATCATATCAAGAATGGTTCCCTCTAACACCATCAGAGAACCCTCCTGTATAAATTCTTCATATTTTATTCGCATTGCTGTTGGTAAAGCATGCAATGTTCTAGAACTTATATAACTTCTTCTTTCAATTTCTTTTCTTTGTTCTATCCTAAAAGCAGTACCATATTTAGAAATAGATCCTTTATAAATCTTATATTCACTTAAACTTTTTACAAGCCAAATAGGTAAAGCGTACAAAACTTTTATTTCCATAATAATTCTATTATCCAAGAGGAAATTTCCTTCTAATGAAGAGGATAGATCTACTTGATCTATAGGATAACGGCAATTATGGTCAAAAGTAATTCTGATACCACTAGCATCTTTACCCTTAAATGCTTCTCTTTCTTACAATATCAAATAGTTCTTTTGAAGGTTCTTATAAAAATCTCTAAAGTTAATAATTTCTTTGGCAATTTGACCATTACCAATACTGCAATCATATTTCATAAATCTTTCACATGTATCAATAGTTGATGAAATTCTTCTTTTATAAAATAAACCATTTGCTTTTCTTTTTAATTCCAAATAAACAGTGATAGTATCTCTAACTTTTGCTAAACCATAACTTCTTAATCTTATTTTCTCTTTATAATTTTCTTTGGCAAGGGAATTTCTTATTAATCAATTATTAGGTGTATCATAATAAACTGGTAATCCTACTATTAAACTTCTTCCTACAATAGTTATTTTTTTATCTTTGATATCTAATTTATAATATTTAATAATTGATAAAATAGATTGAGCAGTTGCAGGTAAATATTTTAAATCACCAAAATATAATTTACCTTTATTAATATCAGACATCATATCAGGATCATAATTACTATCAATTAATGGTATTAATTTGTTTTCATAATCACTAGGTTAAGGTCTAGCTAAAACTACCATTTTATCTTTTGAATTAGTTTTAAATATATCTATATTTCCCTTATCATTTTTATTTAAATCTAAAAAATCTTCGTCAAAAGGAATTGATAATTCAGTTAAAGTTCTTTTAATCCCTTTTAAATAATAAAATGATGGAATATCATCTTTATTTGAATATAAATATAAATGAACTTTTTTGTAATATTTAGAATTTAAAATTTCTTTTTTTAATTCTTCTTTAACACAATCTCCATAAAATCATTTATGTGTACTCTCCATATTTTTAGTAGCTGGAACCTTAGGTAGTCCAGGCATTGTAAATATTTCACCAGTAAATGGAACAATAAATTTAGCTCCAGTAAATAAACGAAATGAATCTATATGTAAAGTAAAATTTTCAGGAACATTTAATAATTTAGGACCGTCAGATAAGGATGTTGGAATTTTTGAAATAACTGAGTCGTGATCGGCATATTCCTTTGCAGAATATTCTTCTAATTCTTTTTTTGCACGAGTTGAATATTCAAATTTTCCTGCTAAATAAATTTTATTTGCAATTACAAATATCTTTTCTTCAAGAACCATCTTTTTATTCACAAGAGGTTTAAAATCAATCTTGTTATTCTTATCAATTTCATCTAAGGCAATTGCAGCTAAATCTTTTCCACCTTTTGGCCCATCAACATAAGAAGTATTTAATGCATATTTAAACTCTTCTTCTTTTAGAATATTTTCAAGTGCTTTAATTTCATTAGTAGTATCTGATTTAAATTTATTAATAGAAACTATAACAGGGATATTATATAGTCTATCATTTTTTAAATGTTTAATTAAGTTTTTACTCCCTTCTTTTACAGCTTCTACGTTCTCTTTATCAACTTCATCAAACTTCATTCCAACATGAAGTTTAAGTGCTCTAATAGTAGGATGTAATTCAGCAAGAGGAGAGACAATATCTAAATCTTTTTGCATTCCTAATCTGATCCAAAACCATCTTCAGTTACAACATAATCAGCATGTTTTAAAGCAAGATCATTTACAATAAGAGAATTAGTTCCATGAGCAATATTAGCAAAAGGCCCACCATGAACAAAAGTAGGTGTTCTATATTTTGTTTGAACTAAATTTGGCTTTAGATCATCTTTTATTAAATATCTAATTGCATTACGACAATTTAAATCTTTAACAAATATTGGTTTATTATCTAGTGAATAAGCAACTGTTATATCTTCAACTCTATTAAGGAAATCTTCTTCATTTTTACTTAAACAAAATATAGCCATTACTTCACTAGCAGCTGTTATACAAAAAGAAGAGTGATGATCTTTTGTTTTTGAGTCATTTCGAGCAACAATGATATCTCTTAAAGAACTATCATTCATATCCATATTCCTTTGTAAAACAATTCTATCTCTATCAACATTAAGTTCAGAATGTTGATATAATTCATTATCAATTAAAGCTACAATCAAATTATTAACAGAAGTTATGGCATGAATATCACCAGTAAAATGAAGATTTATATCATTTTCTGGATAAAGTGTTGATTCACCACACCAGCTCCTCCACCTTTTACAACAAATACTGTTCCTAAGGATGTTTCTCTTAAACAAGCAGCAACATTCTTTTTTAATAAAGCAAGAGAATCAGCAAGAGATATAGCAATAGTTGTTTTCTCTTAACCAGCTTAAGTTGGGGTAATTGCAGTACATAAAATAATCTTCCCTTTTCTATTTTTCCCAAAAGTTTCTTTTGAAAAATTTACTGCTCCATCTAATTGCTGTTTTACATTTATGTAATCTTGCTCTATTTCTTTATAATTTTTTTTTCAGATTATTTCTTTTATTTCTTGATATGTGTTTTGAACATATTAATTATTGATGAATTTACTCTTTCTTCATCAAAATCATCCATTGAGCGATCATAATTCATTTCACATTCGTCTGTTGACATTTTTTATTTTTTTTATTTTTTTTTAATTTTTTTCTTAATTTTTCAAAATATTTGTAATTTTTATTTTTTTTATTTAAATATTTTTTGACAAATAAAATATTTCTAAATTTAAAAAAACAAAAATATTTTTATTTCATTAATAATATTAAATTATTTATTTTTCTCTTCTCCTAATTATTTAATGTATATCTCTCTTTTCTTCATTATTTTCTTCTTTATTCTCTTCTGCTTTTTTTCTATTAAAAGTTCTAATTCTTCTTCTAGAATCATTAATTTCTTCATTTTTTTTTTCTTTAACATCCTCTTTTATAATTATATCTTTGATTTCTCTTTTTCATCTTCTTGAACTTTCACTTCCACTTTCTTCTGATTTTATATCTGTTTACCAACTTTACTTTCTCCTTTAATAAATTCACCTTCTCCAACTTTTTTTTTCAGTTCTATTTCATCAAATAATTAAGTTTCATTTTCTCAAGTTTCAAAAACATATTTTTTATTATCTAATTTAACATAACCACTTTCTGTTGGTATTTCAGTCCCATATCTTTCAAATTCTTTTATACCAAATCCTTTCGCCTCATTAAGCATTTCTTCACCGTCTGAACTCATTTTTTTTTATATTTTTTATTTTTTTTATTATATATTTATAGTTTTTTACTATGATTTTGATTTTTGAATTTTTTATTATATTGATTTTTTGTATT
>JAEEGI010012535.1_pt1 | contig 18126 bp, 21 predicted proteins | sample 8958751 | NCBI WGS metagenome assembly JAEEGI01 (sample SAMN16246545, study PRJNA631951) | gut metagenome | biome: gut microbiome; feature: rumen; material: KS-attached | host: Bos | place: Iran: Karaj | collected 2018-10 | reverse complement strand
GGAGGAGAAGAGCAATCCGGTGCGTACAGTGACAACGACTGTGAAGGCCAACGGACATCTTCTTCCTGTCAGGACCCTGCAGAAGGTCCCTAAGGACAAAGTCGGGGAACTTGTTGCAATGTTGAGGCAGGTTGGTATTGATAGGCCCGTGAAAAACGGAGAGAATGTGTATGACACAGACATGGACGGGAGGCACATCACCGTCATTGCCACTTCTGACTGCGGAGAATAGGGATGTACACGATAATCAGCACACTAAAATGCATGGGTTTTGCCAATAAACTCTCAGAAGGACTTGAGGGCTCGACTGTTCTGACGTTTGAGGATGCCATCAAATCTCCTGAGAAGCTGGACGGGTGCGAGTATCTGGGCCTTGTGTTCAACAATGAGGGTGTTGAGCTCCCGGCAGATGTGGAAGACCTGATCTTTGATGTCCTTAGCCTGAACGGCAGGCTGAAGAAGATCAAATACATGTTCTCAATCTGCCTTTGCATGAAATCAGTGGGATATGCGCTGATGATAGTCGAGAAGCTCTGCAAGAAATACGGCCATACACCGGAACTCAGTCTCTCGTTCACGACCAGATCCAAGAACACTGTCGATGTGAACAAGGCACTGTACCATATCAGGTCACAGAACCACATCATTGCCACAGGAAGAATCGGCTCCTCACTCTACATGGCAAGCCATGGGATCTGGACCGGAAGGATGCGTGAGGAGGAGAAGAAAATAGAGGAGCATGCTGATATATTCGAGCGTGCCAGACGCACCACGAAATGGACGACCGGAATATTCTTTCTCCTCATCATGTATATTCTGTTCCTGTTCTTCGCAGTCCGGAAATTGGCGAGGTTTGCCCTGATACCGCATATGCTGAACCTGCTCGGTTACGGCTTCCTGACATTATTCTTATTCGCACTGATGAAGTTCTATATGCGGTTTCCCATCAGGCGTCTTGTCGCGCAGGAACGGAGATTCTACCTGCCGCTGTTCCTTCTGGGATTCTTTTCAATGGCAGTGCCTGCAGTTTCGATCTCATTCATCTACAAGGCGGTTAATCCTGATAGCTTCAAAGTCACCTTCTCAGACAACTGGGCTCTGTCATATTCTCTTGGCTTCCTGATGTCTTTGGTCAAGTCATTCCTGTTCATGCTCCTGGGCGGGTCATATACGGTTTATTACAGGAGAGACTACATGCCTACCGGCAGAAGGCGCATTATCGCATACTGCTTCATAGGCGCGGCGGTTTTCTCCATGCTGCATTTCAAGAACCCAAGGTTCAGTGTGAGCCTTGCCGTCTGCCAGATGGGACTGCACTTCATTCTTGGTTTTGAGCTGATGGCTTTCCTGCTCAGGACAAAGGGAATTGAGGTCTCATGGGGAATCAGCTTCGCATACACGCTGTTAAGGTCCGTACTGTTCGCAGACGGAGAGGTGTCCTCACCCGGTGCGCTGTACACATTCAACGGCAACGCAGGTCCGATGATGATCTTCCTTGGTATTGTCTTTGCGGTATCGAGTGCCTTGATTGTCTCATTTCTTCTTGAGAGGGTGCTCAGGAAGGAAGCCTGCAGACATCAATCCAGCTGACGGCTGAGGAATACTTCTCCAGCTCCTCCAACGTAAGCTCAATGGCGCTGTTGCTGCTTCCGCAGGCCGGGAACACGGTCTCAAAACGTTTGAGAGAATTGTCCAGATAGACTTTGACTCCTTCATTGATGGCAAACGGGCATACACCGCCGACAGCATGGCCAATGAGCTCTATGGCCTGATCAGGAGTAAGCATCTTTGCCTTTGTGCCAAACTGTGCCTTGTATTTGGGATTATCAATCTTAGCATCTCCGGCAGCAACAATCAGAATCGGACCATCCGGAGTAATGAATGAAAGAGATTTTGCTATCCTGCAGGGCTCACAGCCAAGTGCCTGAGCGGCAAGCTCAACGGTTGCGCTTGATACATTGAACTCCATTATCCTGTTTTCCATTCCGAAGCTTCTGAAGAATTCTTTGACTTTTTCTATTGCCATTTTGTGTCTCCCATGCCATTCATTGAAGCATAATTCAAAGTTTTTGTGTATAATGAATTCATGGTTAGGCTTCTGATCCTTTGTCCTTTGATTTTCCTCGCGGGTTTTATTGACTCAATTGCCGGTGGCGGCGGACTTATAAGTCTCAATTCCTATCAGGCAGTCGGAATCAGAGATCAGTATGCGTTGGGAACAAACAAGTTCTCGTCTTTTATTGGCTGTACGGTCGCATCAATCAACTATATGAGGACGGGCAACGTCCATGTTATAAGCCTTATTCCTTCTGTGATCTGCGCCCTGATAGGATCCTTTCTTGGCAGTAAGGTGGCACTTGGGCTAAGCACAGAGGTATTCAATATAATAATGCTCATTGCAACTCCCGTAGTGGCTCTTCTGGTGTTCTTCAAGAAGGACTATTCTCCCAAGACAGAGAAGACAAGGTCCAATGCCGCATACATCATTCTAGGGTCCCTGATAGGTCTTGTGGTTGGTTTTTATGACGGTTTCTATGGTCCGGGTGCGGGAATGTTCATGCAGTTCGGCTTCATCATGATTGCAGGTCTTGAGGTTAAGAAAGCCTGTGGCAATGCAAGGATAGTTAACTGGGCATCAAACCTGGCGGCCCTGTTCAATTTTGTCAGGTTCGGTTTCGTTGCTTATGAGGTTGCAATTGTCTGTGCGCTGTTCTCGGTCTTGGGCAACTTTATCGGTAGCCGTCTGGCAATCAAGAAGGATGTCAAGATAGTCAGACCTGTAATGCTGGTTGTCACGGGCCTGCTATTCGTGAAGCTGGTACTGGATTATACCGGGGTCACAATGTGAGGGGACAATAGTATATGGAGATTGTGAAATTCAAGAAGAACCAGGCACTTCTTCGTCAGGGAGAGATTGCCACATGCATGTATGAGATTCTTTCAGGTTTGGTTGGGATCTACATGGATTACGGTGATGAGTCACAGAAGGAGATAGGCATTCTCTCAGAAGGGGACTTTGTTGGAGAGCTTGAGCTCATAGACTCCTCCACAAGAATAGCATCTGCCATTGCTCTCGATGATAACGTTGTTGCGAAGAGACTCACCATAGAGGACTTCAACACATTTGTGAGAGAGAATCCCGCAAAGGTCATCCTAATCATTCAGCAGCTGAGCGCCAGAGTCAGGATGCTGGACAATCACTATCTTGATGCGTGTAAGACAATAGATGAATACAGAAGGGCAGAAGAAGAGAACCTGCCAAAGAGCGAGTCACTTCTGGCCAAGCTCCGCAGGTTCTCTGCTGTTGCACGTAAAAGAGGATGAGACTCTGTTCTCAGTTATACTTGTAGAAACCCTCTCCGGAGCTCTTGCCGAGTTTTCCCTCGTCCAGATACTTCTTCAGGACCTTCTCCATACCCTTGAAGTTGTAGGGCATGAGCATCTTCTTGAGAAGGGGGCTGATCAGGCCGGGAACCTTCTGGTACTGCATGACAATGTGGTATGCAGTGTTGATTCCGACCACATCGAAGATCTCGAACGGTCCTCTGGGAGCTCCTGTTCCGAGCTTCCAGGCCTTGTCGATGCTCTCCGGATCCGACACACCGTTCACATAGAGGTCAAGTCCGCTCAGAAGGAACGGGACCAGCATGGAGTTCAGCAGGTATCCGTTCTTCTCCTTCAGCACCGGAAGGGCCGCCATCCTGATGTCGTTTGCGAACTGGATGATCTCATCAAAATACCTTGAGTCTGTCTGGGCCTGTGCCATGACCTCGGCTGTGTTGTTCGTCCAGATGTGGTTCGCGAAATGCAGTGAGAGATACTTCTCTGGTCTTCCTGTGTATTTGGCGAATGTAGATGGCAGGAGAGTGGATGAGTTGGTTACAACCACGGTCTTCTCAGGAAGATACTGTCTCATCTTCTCATAGAAGGCGATCTTCTCCTTTGTGTCCTCAGCCATTGACTCGATCACAAGGTCGGCATCCTCGAATGCCTTTGCCATGTCCAGCTCAAGCTTGATTCCCTTGTAGGCCTTCTCGACCTTCTTCAGGCACTTCTCCTTGTCAAAGGACTCCACGTCAGCTATTCCGCGTGCCCAGACTGCAGGGTTCTTGCCCTCCGGGGTGTCCATGATCTCGATGATCTTGTTGTACTCATCCCTCAGGTTGTCCAGCTTGGGCTGGGTGCGGCCGATTGATCCCTCACTTCTGAGCCAGATTGTGACATCAAATCCGCAATAAGCTGACTGGAATGCGATCTGACTTCCGAGCACGCCGCCTCCGGCGACTACTACTTTCTTGTACTTCATGTTATTCTCCCCAAAAAAAAGGGGCTGAGACACAGCTCATGCTGTCATGAGTCCTGCGTCAGCCCGTCTTTTATTAATCAATCAAAGGCTCAGATCATCAGAAAATCTGCTTGAAATACTCCTCTGCTGCTCCCTGGCACTGCTTCTCGAAGCTCTCATACTTCTCAAGAAGGTTTCTGCATGCAGGTGAGATGTGGACATTGTAGCTGTCCGCGCCTCTGTTGTTCTTCACGATGGCTCCCTCACCGATGACCTTCTCGATAGCCCTGATGTACTTCCAAGCCCTGGCGGTGCTGATCTTCATTGTTGCAGCTGCTCCCTTGATTGACTTCTGTGTGTCAATGAGCTTGATGAGTTCCTTAGCCTCTGGTCCGAAGACCTCTACGCCTTTATCAACTAAAACAATCCTAGAACAATACTCCATATTAATCCTCCATAAGAGAAAGATAACCTCTGTACGGCTATTTTGCAATTTGTTTCTATGCCTTAGACCTGAAAAAAGTGCTGAATGTGTCCCTCTGATCAGCCGACGCTTCCGTCATTGAAGTGCTGATAGAGCTCCTCCGTGGCCAGGGCGAACTTGGTCACTGAGAAATCACAGTCCTCCGGATAGATGTAGAAGGTGTCTGTCAGGGTGTTCAGGTCCACGCAGTCCCCGTATTTGCCCAGATAATCGTACTCGATATGGCAGGAGTAAAGCTCGGAAGCAGGCCATTTGACCTCGTAGTCTTTTCCCTCATGCGAGCCTCTGAGCGTGAAGCCCTCCATGTCATGGACAAGCTCTGCCTTTCCTATGGGGATGTACCTGTCCTTGGGCAGGATGTCCACGTGGGCGGTGCACCTGAAGTTGTAGGTGCCGTCCAGTACCTCCTTGCGCACGTTTGCGCGCTGCCACTCATACCAGGATGGGATATGGCTGAACTCGGTCACGCCCTCGGCTGCGCTCAGCTGCCCGTCCTCGCCAAGGTGCCACTTCTTTCCGCAGGCGGAGCACTCCAGAATGTCATCATGGCTTGTCATCTTGTACTCGGTCATGCAGTGAGGACACTGGTAGAGCACCTTGTGAAGGCCTTCGGCTCTCTTGGGATATGTCACCCTGATGTTGTTCTGCTTCTGCCACTCGTACTCATCGTACTTGAATTCATCGGTTATCCTCTTGTAGATTTCCTCAGAGCTGGCTCCGGCAAGCTGTTCGGCCGTGTAAAGGCACTTCATGGTTGCCTGGGTGCCCTTTACCTTCCTGTCATGAAGGTTCCAGAAAGGGGAGTTGATGTGATGTCCGTGGCAGATCAGCGTCACAACAGGAATCCTAAGGAACTTTGCGAGCTTTCCGACCGCAGCAGGCAAAACCGCTGTGGTTCCGCACAGTGAGTAGCGGGCCTCCGGATAGATTGCCGGGATGTCCCCGCGTCTGGCCACTTCCCTGAGCTGTCTGACAAGGGTGGAGTCACGCGTGAATTTTCGCTTGCAGATGCATCCTATGAAACGCAGCAGCCATTCGCGTTTCAGGTATCCGTCAATTGCCACGACATAGTTGACCCTGTGGGGGAAGGTGGCCTTTGTGGCTACCTTGAAGTCCATGAATGCGTTGTGGTTGCACAGAAGAAGATAGGGCGGCTTTATGCCTTCCATGTTGATCTTCTCCAGATGGTTCCGGTGAGAGAGCAGGGCAGGCATGCAGAGCAGCCAGATCAGCGGCCTGAGATGCATGCGCATTATCCTGCGCGACATGTCAAAGTGCTTGTATTGTTCGAACATCCTGTTCATTGTACAGGTGATGCCTCGTTCAGGAAAGGAAAACATGATTGATTTTGGGCAAAAAGGCAAAAAAAATGGGCGCTCCTTTCGGTTCGCCCAAAAATGTGCGCTGCGACGCGACCGCGCTCTTCTGCCTGCCCCCCTGCGACCCTCTCGTACCTCGCGGTCCTTTCGGGTCCTTACGGGTCCTGGGTCCTTGCGGCTCCTGCGACCCTCGTGGGGCTTGCGTCCTGCGTTACCGGCTGCGCCTTTACGCCACGCACTTCGCCCGCGCTCTGCGCTGCGCTACTTGCGTCTCGCTGCGGCCTCGCGCTGACATTAGTGACTATATAACAGCTTCAAAAAAGATGCAATACTTTTTCCGAAAATTTTTTTAAAATTTTTTGTAATTTTTTACTAAAAATATTTACATTATTTGGGCATAAGAAAATACATTGCGATTATCATTGATTTAAAACCCTTAAAGGTTGAAACTGTCCATATGGGAAAGAAGAGAAAGACGCCGGATTCAAGCCAGAGGTTCTCCGCAAGGCAGTACATTGAGGATGATGACAAGTATCTTCCATTCAAGGATGTGAAGCTGAAACCTGCAAAAGAGAAACCGGTCACCACCAAGCCGGATCAGATCAAGCCGTTGAGCGGCAAGGTCTATGACATGTACACTCCGGGGGCCTCAAGCGTGGTCCAGAAGATAGAGCAGATGCCGCTCTCACTACTGAGGGAATGCTCACCGCAGAGAAGCTGTGACCTTCACGGAAAGCGACCCGGGCGCGATGACATAGCATCTCTTGTGGATGAGTTTCTGGAGGAGTGCGTCTTCAAGGGCCTGAAGAAAGTCGAGATAGTGGTGGGGAAGGGCAACCACAGTGAGGGAGAGCCCATCGTACCAGGAATTGTGGAGGCAGCCCTGAAAGCCAGTGATGTGGTCATGGAGTATTCCGCGGCACCTGCGGCCAAGGGAGGCAATGGCTCTTTCTGGATTATACTGGGGAAGAAGAGTCCCAAACCTGTGAATGTCTATGCCACGAGAAAAGCCGACGGAAGGGACATAAAGGGACTTGAGAAAGTGACGGTCAAGTCCTCCAAACCTGCCAGTATAGACTATGACTCTTATCTTCCTGATGACGATACTGTACGCGGCAGATGACTAAAGCCTGAATATCACATCCCTGTCTGCTTTGGGGACAACTTTGCCTATGATCTTGCAGTAGGGCCTGTCCATCTCACGGACAAAGGCCTTCGCATCCTCCTCAGGCATGAAGAGAAGAAGCCCACCCGAGGTCTGAGGGTCGAACGCTATGTCTATCAGGTCCTGGGAGATGCCTTGCTCGAATCTCACCTTGTCAAAGAGATAATCCTCGTTGGTGTACCGTCCCTCGGGGATGAAACCGAACATTGCAAGCTCGCGTGCACCATCAATTATGGGAAGCGTGTTGATGTCGAACTCAATCGTCACATTGGAGGCGGCGGCGCATTCCTGTGAGTGACCTGCGAGTGAGAAGCCTGTGACATCGGTGGCGGCATGGACCGCATACTTTCTGGCTGTGTCTCTGGCAACCTTGTTCAGCCGTGTCATGGAGTCAACTGCGGCATCGATGCTCTCCCTGGATGCCTCTCCGCCCTTTGCCGCGGTGTTCACAATGCCCACTCCAAGTGCTTTTGTCAGAACCACCGCATCACCTGCGCGGGCACCAGAGTTTGACCAGACCTCGTCCTTCCTCATATAGCCTGTGACGCAGAGCCCGTACTTGGGGGTGGGGTCGGCGATTGTGTGCCCACCTGCTATGACTGCCCCGGCCTCCTTGACCTTGGCTATTCCGCCTCGGAGGATCTTGTCCATCACATCAAGCTCAAGACAGGACGGGAAACAGAGCAGGTTCATGGCCACGGCAGGCTCTCCGCCCATGGCATAGACATCGGAGAGGGCGTTTGCGGCAGCAACCTCGCCGAAGATGAACGGATCGTCTACCATCGGAGGAAAGAAGTCCACAGTCTGCACTGACACGATGTCATCTGTCACCTGATAGACAAGGGCATCATCGGCGCTCTCAAAGCCCTCAAGCAGCTTGTCGCTTCTCATCAGGGGCAGGTTGTCGATGACCCTGTGGAGCTTCTCCGGCGGCAGCTTCGCGGCACAGCCGGAAGTCTTTACCATACTTGTCAGTTTAACGTCAGTTTTCATAGATCTTGATGAATTTGCCGTCCTTTTCCTCGTAGACGGCCTCGAGGTTCTGGTTCAGGTACTCCTCCTTGAACGGACCGTTGAAAAAAGCGCAGGTCCCGCAGGAGGAGGACAGATTACGTGGAACCGGACGCAATGTGCATCCGGCACCCACGGTTTTCCTGAATAACATGGCTCCGTAATGATTGGCGAATGTCGCCACCATCATTTTGTTGCCTTTATCTTCCATTCTCCGTCTTTCTCCTCGGCAACGACATTATACTTCATTGCCTTGAGAAAGCGCGATACATTCTCTAGAGGTGCCCTCTGGTCAACCAGGACCTCAATGCTCTCCGGCTTATCGGCGATGGCTCTCTTTGTCCTGATGACAGGCTCCGGGCAGCTAAGTCCTCTGCAATCAAGTTCCATATCAGTCCTCCTTCTTCTTTCCGAATGTCTTTGCGCATGCGATTGCGAGCAGGATCACTATGCAGGCCACGACTGCGACCTTTCCGTTCGTGCTGATTCCTCCGACCTTGTAAGCTCCCTCAACGACGCTGTCAGCAGAGCCTGCAAGTCCGAAGTTATGGGAGATGGCAGCACCGGTCAGAAGTCCCACGACCGTGATGGCGCTGTCGCTGTTTCCCTCTCCGGCAAGGATCAGCTGCCTGAGCGGACATCCGCCGAGCATGGTGCATCCAAGTCCGCAGACGAACATCCCGAGGAAGTTCCAGACGTGTGCACTGTGCGCAACCGGCTGGCCTGTGAAGCCGAGCTTGAAGTTTCCTGTGGCCAGGTTCATGATCAGGGCGCAGATGAACAGCGCGATGAATCCTGTGATCAGTGTCCCGTCCTTGAGAAGGTATATGTCACGGAATCCGCCTGCCATGCACATCCTGGTTCTCTGAGCCAGAACGCCTACGATCAGACCCGCGCAGAGCGATATGATGATCGGGGCATGCATGGAGCCCGGACCTGACTCGGAGAATGCGAACAGGGCAGGGGCGATCAGGACCAGAAGCAGCAGGATCACATTGACGGCTGAGATAGCGGCTCCCTCAAGCGGTGCCTGCCTGTGTGATCTCCCGAGTGAGAAACCCTTTGCCAGGAAGAATGACCCGCATCCGATTCCCGAGGCAAAGCCCAGAAGCCCTATGAGTGCATTCAGGTCTCCTGCAGAGAGCCTGAGCACCATCCTGAACGGGCAGCCCAGGAATGCAAGGCATCCGATCATGACCATGACGCCGATGCAGAAACGAAGCATCGGGGAGGAGCCTCCTCTTGCGTTGAACTCCCTGGTGGCCAGGCTGATGCAGAATGAGCCCAGGACCAGGCCTATTATCTCAGGTCTGACATATCTGACAGGGGCTGCGGTATGGAGCTTTATTCCTCCGGCGATATCCCTGATGAAGCAGGCGATACAGAAACCCATGTTCTTGGGGTTCCCCAGAAGAACAAGAGCTACAGCGATGATTCCGATGAGGCCTCCCGCGATGGCGAGATTCCTCTTTTCCTTGGAAATAGTCATTTTCCCTTCCTTTCAGATAGCATGCAACAGTATGCAACATATCTGCTCCAACAGAAATGCTATCATTGGATTTTCAAAAATACAATGGGATTTGTGCTATAATGGCACCATGAGACGCATTTACCTGGATAACGCCGCCACCAGTTTCCCCAAGGCTCCCGGAATAGGGGATGTCATCAAGACATTCCTGGAGAGGGACTGCACCAACATAAACAGGACCAGCGGGCAAGGTGAGTTCCCTGTCTTTGACAGGCTCTTCGGACTTAGGTCGGACCTGGCAGAGATGCTGGGATTCTCCTCTCCTGAATGTGTCTGTCTCAGCAGCGGTGTCACGGAGTCCCTGAACCTGGTCATCAGTGGACTGTTCACGAAGGACGACCATGTGCTTGTCTCCTCATGCGAGCACAACAGCGTGATGAGGCCGCTTGTGCAAAGGGGAATCCCGTTCTCAAGGATCCCGTGTGACAAGGAGGGCTACATCATCCTTGAAAGGGCACAGGATCTGATCAGGCCTAATACCAAGGCAATGGTCATCTGCGCCGCAGGTAATGTCACAGGTGCCATCCAGGATATTGAAAAGATAGCCCAATTTGCTCATGATAACAACTTATTGCTCATCTTTGATGCGGCTCAGGCTATTCCTAATGTCGATTTCAACATGGAGGAGAATCATATCGCGGCTGTTGTCTTCTCCGGGCACAAGGGACTTCTGGGTCCGGAGGGAACCGGTGGTATAGCCCTCAGGAAAGACATTGCCCTGAGCATTCCTCCTCTAATCAGCGGCGGGACCGGAAGCCAGAGTGACAGCGAGGATGTCCCCGTGACGCTTCCTGACAGGCTTGAGGCAGGAACACAGAACCTGCCCGGTCTCCTTGCCCTGGCTGAGAGCGTCAGCTATGTCAGAGAGAACCTCAGGGCAATCAAGGAAAACGAGAGGCGCATGACGGAGCTCCTTTATGAGGGACTTTCATCCATAAGGGGGCTGAGGATAGTGGGGGCACCCCTGGACAGGCCAAGGACATCTGTGATCTCTGTTGTGTGCGACTCTATGGACATCGCCGGGATAGCTGCTCTTCTCAGCGAGCGCTACGGCATTGAGACCAGGGTGGGGATGCACTGCTCACCCTCCAGCCACAAGAGCCTGGGCACGTTCCCGGGAGGAACCCTGCGTCTCTCACCCGGGCCTTTCACCATGAAAGATGAGATTTTCCTCACAATCGATGCTCTGAAGCAGATCCTGGACGGCAATTAAACAATTTCATTTCACTAATTGCGCAACAACTGCTATCATACCGACGGAGGAACCGGAAATGCGCGCGAAGAAGCCCAGGATGACGAATGTCTTATGGATGCTTTTTTCATGCATGTTCTACATAAGCGCATTCACTTTCGGCGGTGGTTTTGTCATAGCGACCTTCGTAAAGAAGAAGTTCTCCGATGAGCTTGGATGGATTGACGAGTCCGAGATGCTGGATCTGATTGCCCTGGCGCAGTCCGCACCCGGGGCGATTGCCGTCAATGTGGCCATCCTTGTCGGATGGAAGGTTTTCGGCATCATCGGGATGATAGCCTCTGTGCTGGGCACGATCCTTCCTCCGATGATCATCCTGACTGCTGTCTCGTTCATCTACAACCTCATTGCCGACAATATGTATGTGGCAATGGTGCTGAAGGGAATGCAGGCCGGAGTGACTGCAATCATCCTTTCCGTGAGCATCGATCTTGCCGTCAAGGTCATAAAGGAGAAATCAATACTTTATGATTCCCTTATAGTCGTGGCATTCGTGCTTTCCTTCTTCTTCAAGGTCAATGTGGTGTTCCTGATAATCGCGGCCCTGCTTCTTGGTGCTGCGCTTGCGTTCTTCAGGAGAAAGGGGGCCCTGAGATGATTTATCTCCAGCTTTTCCTTTCATTCCTGCAGGTCGGGCTGTTCAGCATCGGGGGAGGCTATGCCGCAATCCCCTTGATTGAGAGCCAGGTCGTCACCAACCATGCATGGCTTACGATGTCGGAGTTCACAGACCTGGTGACAATAGCGGAGATGACTCCTGGCCCTATCGCGGTCAATTCCGCGACATTCGTCGGAATAAGGATCGGAGGGATCCTCGGAGCTGTCATTGCGACACTTGGCTGTATAGTCCCGTCCTTGATTGTTGTGTCCGTCCTGGCATTCGTCTACTACAAGTACAGGTCAGCGGATTTCATGAAGAGAATGCTCAAGGTCATAAGGCCGGTGGTGGTTTCCCTGATAGCGGCTGCTGGAATCAGGATCCTCTCCAATGTGGCGGGATTCGGCGGTAATATTGACTGGAAGGGGCTTATACTCTTCTCAGTTGCCTTTGTGACCATGAAGACTACGAAGGTGAACCCCGTGCTCATCATGGTTGCATGTGGAGTCATCTATTTATTACTCGGAATCATCATCAGGTGAGAAGAATATGTCGGAAGCAAACAAGAATACAGCAGTGCATCACAGGAGACCAGACAGTCTGACTGTGAAGAACGGCCTGTTCAGGCACATAGTGGCAAATGAACAGGGGCGCCTGGTCTGTGTGAAGCTCTATGCGAACGGATGGTGCATCACAACCATGGCAGGAACCATGAAGGTGAATGTCAGGCTTAATGGAACCGATGTGGAGATCGAGCCTAAAGGCAACATCAGAAGTGGAAGTCTCAAGCTGTCCGAATATGTTCCCATCGCCAAACCGCAACGTGTGTGCAAGGTGCTTGTGGACTCAATCTATGGGCAGATCGAGATGCGCAATGAGAAGGACAGCCTTATCAGGTTCCTCCTTGACGGACAGGAGATCGGCTACCTCAGGAATCCGGAGAGGCGCAATGCTGAGTACAGTCTGCCCAAGACAATCTCCCTGGCAGATGCGGCGATCCTGTTCTGCATCGGCATGCTCGCAGTCAGATACGATGACATCGACATTGTCTGATCATTCTGCTTGCATCTCACAAAAAAGCCGACACACAAGTGCCGGCATTATAATTACTTGGTATTCAATCACTCCCACTCCACAGTAGCTGGAGCCATCCGGGCAAAGGCATGAGCGTGAACAACTACGACCTTCTCGGCAAGGTCAGAAGAAGCGACCTTGAGCGCAGCGCGACCAGGATCCTGAGGATGATCAGACAGAACACAGAAGTTCAGATGAAGGTCTGAACTCACTCCGAAAGGCCGACCGTCTCCTTCTTCGCCAAGAGGGAGATGTTGTTGGCCTGGCGGAAGTTGTCGGCCTTGCCCTCTGATCCGGAGAGGTCGATCCAATGTGAGATGAAGTGCTTTGCTGCCATCTCCATTCCACTCATCAGGTCTATGTACCCGATCTTGGGGTTCTCTGCCAGAGTCTTTGTAAGATAATCTCTGCTTGCGTTGAAGACGTCGGTCACGACGTTGATCTTGTTGATTCCAGCCTTAACCGCCTCAAGGATGTTCCTGTCTCCGGCACCGGAGCCGCCGTGAAGGGCAATCGGCATGCCGTTGGTGGCTGCCTTGCACTCTCTGATGCGGTCGAAGTTGATGTGCGGGATCAGTCCCTTGGGGTACTCGCCGTGGGCGGTTCCGACTGCGATTGCAAGGCAGTCGACGCCTGTGAACTTGGCAAAATCAGCCGCATCCTTCGGATCCGTGTAGCAGTCCGTCTTGAGGTTGTCGCCCTGGGCAGCAATTCCGACATGTCCGAGCTCTCCCTCGATGCCCATGTTGAACTGGTGGCAGAGGTCCGCATACTCCTTGGTCTTCTTCAGGTTCTCCTCCATGCCGTAGAGGGAACCGTCGTACATTATTGACGAGAACCCGTTGCGGAAGGCGTACATGATCCTCTCAGGATCGCTGCCGTGGTCAAGACAGGTTGCGATGGGAATCGGAGTGTACTGGGCAAGCTTCCTGATCATGGGGATCATGAGCTCAGCCTTGGCATGTGTTCTCATCATGTTTTGGCCCAGAAGGAAGATTATTGGGGCGTTCTTCTCAGTTGCGGCTGCAACTATTCCCCTAGCAGTCTCCATGTTAATGGCGCTTGTTGCGATGACTCCGTAGTTCTTCTCTGCGGCATCTGTGAGAATTGTTCTGATATCAGTGTACATCTTCTTCTCCCGATCAAAAGTTGTGATAGTTGGAGCTTTCCTCGAAGTTCCATTTGTATTCGTCGCTGTCCCTTCCCAGATTCAGCGCTGTTTTAAGGGTGATCATGTTCACGGCCGCGAACTGGGAAAGCCTGGAGAAGGCGTTGCCCTCATCCATGAACCCGGTCACGGTGCATGATTTGACATAGGTCTCCGACATTCCGGCAAGGGTGGAGTCTCCGTTATTAGTGATTGAATAGATCTTTTTTCCGTCTTTTTTTGCTCTGTTCACAGCTGTCAGGACATCGTTGTTGGTTCCAGAGCACGAGATTGCTATGCAGATATCCCCCTCATGGCGTCCCACTGAGCTGTGGACCGTCATGTATGGATCGCTGAAAAGGCTTGCCTTCTTGCCGTATCTCAGAAGCTCCTTGAAAAGGTATTCGGCTATGATTCCGGAGCCTCCCATACCTATGATCTCTATGTTGTCCGCCTTGACTATGGCCTTTGCCATCCTATCCATGGCATCCATGTTCTCCGATGAGAACAGGCTCTGTACGGAGAAGGCGGATTTCTCCTTCATCAGAGTGCGGATATCCTCATCACTACTTGCCCATGTGATGGGCTCGTTGATCTGCCTGGTCTTTATGGTCTCCGCCTGGAAGTTTATCTTGAAGTCCTTCAGCCCCTCGAACCCAAGGGACTTGCAGAATCTGACAACCGTAGGGGAGCTGACGCCTGCACCTTCAGCTATCTCCGATATGGAGAGGTCCATCACGGAGTCTTCATGAGCCCTCAGAAAGGCCATGACCTTCTGCTCCTGAGCCTTCCTGGCACTCAGCTGTTTGTCCAACATAGCCTTCATAGGTGCTGCTCCTGGTCCTTTCCTTCGGGTGTTTGACTTGCACAAGCAGGTCATTTCGTGAAACTTTTTTCACGTTTGTTTAAATTGTACGACCTGTTTTGTGTTTTTCGCAAGCAAAATCGAAAAAAAAGTGAAAAAATTTCAAAATTTATTTGACATATGGAAAAAGTGGATTCACAATGAAGACACACGAAAATCAAAACAAGGAGTTTTGTCATGAAGAAAATCGTTGCATTGTTCACAATCCTGGCAATCGTTGCCGGATGCGTTTTTGCAGCCGGAGCACCGGAGGCCCAGCAGGCCGCTCCTGCAGCTAAGGAAATGACCCACGATGAGCTCGTTGCAGCAGCTCAGGCAGAAGGAAGCCTCACCGTCTATACCTTCACATCAAGAGGTTCCAAGGTCGGAGAAGCTTTCGAGGCCAAGTACGGCATCAAGACAGAAGTCACACAGCTCAGCGACTCCGAGATGATCACAAAGGTCGCAGCAGAGGCAAAGGCCGGCCAGGGTGCTGACATCATCTTCGCCCAGGATTCCGGAAGAGTCCTCACCGAGCTTTTCGACACCGGCTATGTCGTAAAGTACACACCCGCATCAGTTGCTGCTGCAATTCCCGCACAGTATTCCGATCCTCTCGTATATGACCTCAACATCAAGGCTTTCATCTACAACGACGAGACACCGACCGATATCACAAACGTCTGGCAGCTCACCGAGCCGCAGTGGAAGGGCAGAATCCAGTACAAGGATCCCCAGAAGGAAAGCGTTGGAATGAACTTCTTCGTCATGCTCACAACTGACGAATGGGCAGCAAAGCTTGCTCAGGCTTACAAGGATCTCTATGGAAAGGATCTCGTTCTCACAACCCCCAACGCAGGTTATGAGTTCATCAAGATGCTCCTTGCCAACTCTGTCCTCGGTTCTTCCGACTCCAAGATCTGTGAGGCAGTCGGTGCCAAGGGCCAGGCTCAGCAGCTCTACGGTCTGTTCACCATCAACAAGCTCAGAAACTCAGCAGAGAAGAATCTTGCTCTGTCAGTCAACTACAACATGGTTCCGTTCAACGGATTCATGTATCCCATCTACACCGGTCTCACATCGATTGCAGCTCATCCGAATGCAGCAAAGCTCTTCATGGAGTTCGCTTACACCGAGGAAGGCTGGAAGCCGATGGATACTCTCGGAGACAACAACCCGATTCTCGGAAGCTCTGAGGATACACTCACGATCGCTGACTGGGAGAAGACCCTTGTCATCGAGGATCCTGATTACCTCGCAGCAAACAGATACGAGGTTGAGCAGTTCATCGTCTCAATTCTCTGATCAGAACTTGGTAAAGATGGGACTGTGCAGGACTGAACTGCGCAGTCCCTGTCTTTAAAGACGAGGGTCTTGCAGTACAAATGCGAAATCTGAATTCCGTACTGCATTTTCCATTTGATTTGCAGTACAGTTTTTCATTTTGAAATCTGTACTGTGATTTGGGCCCGTTTTACAGTACTGTAAAGGCTCCTGAATATTCATAAGAACAAATCCATGAAGATAGCATTCAAGTTGAAGTCCTATTTCAAGAAGCCCCAGATCATAATCCTGGTGGTCATGCTTGTCTTGTTGGGCTACCTTACTCTTTTCCCGTTGTTCTCGATGATCAAGGACACGCTCACAGTCCATGTGAGCGAGGCCAGAAGGCTCAAGCTAACGGTAGGGGCCTTCACCTTTGACCACTGGGTCAAGGTCCTGTTCGACAAGAACTCGTTCCAGCTGTTCTACAGACCCTTCCTGAACTCGCTCGTGACATCGCTTGCGGCCTGTCTGGTCTCTCTGGTGTTCGGCGGAACGTTCGCCTGGTTCATAACAAGGACGAACCTCAGATGGAAGAAGCTCCTCTCAAGTCTCTTCATCTTCCCTTATATAATGCCGTCGTGGACGCTGGCTCTGGCTTGGATAAACATATTCAAGAACAGCCTGGTCGGTGGTTCCCAGGGCATGTTCACCGCCCTGACCGGCATAGTGACTCCTAACTGGCTTGCCTACGGAGCCTTCCCGATCTCCTTGGTGACGGGTCTTCACTATGCCCCGTTCGCCTACATAATGATCGGAGGAATCCTCAGAAACGCTGACGCCAACCTTGAGGAGGCGGCTCAGCTTCTCGGCACAACAAGGCGCAGGATGCTGTTCAAGATCACCATACCGATGATCATGCCCGCAGTCCTGTCAACCTTCCTTCTTGTCTTCTCCTCGGCCATGTCCTCCTTCGCCGTACCGTCGTTCCTTGGTCTGCCTGTCAGATACCAGGTCCTGACCATGCAGCTGTACAGGACTATGGACGGAGTGGCTCCGGGACAGGGATTTGCAATGGCTCTGATCATGATCCTGATCAGCGTGGGAATCCTGGTCTTCAACCAGAGGGTCATAGGAACAAGGAAGAACTACACCACAGTCACTGGAAAGAGCTCCCAGATAGCACTTGTCAACCTGAAGAAGGGAAGGACCCCGATCTCCTGCATCCTGGTCTTCCTCATCATAATGGTGTCAATCTTCCCGCTTGTGACATTCGCCCTCGAGTCCCTGATCAAGGTCCCTGGAAACTACTCGCTGTCCAACCTGACGCTGAACTTCTGGATAGGAAGGGACAACGGAAAGATCATCACATCCGGTGAGCCCGGACTGCTTCTCAACCCGGCGCTCTGGAAGGCCCTGTGGAACAGCATCAAGCTGTCAGTCACATGCGCGCTTTCCGCCGGAACCCTGGGCTTCCTTGTCGGTTACGGAATCGTCAGAGGCAAGGGCACAAAGCTCTCCAAGATTGTTGACAGCCTGGCCTTCTTCCCTTATCTGATGCCTGCAATGGCGTTCTCTGCGATCTACCTCTCAATGTTCTCCGTCAGAAGGTTCCTCATTCCTTCGCTGTACGGAACATTCTTCATCCTGGCCCTGATAGGAACGGTCAAGTACATGCCGTTCGCATCCAGGAGCGGCATCAATTCCATGATGCAGCTTTCCAACCAGATAGAGGAGGCCGGAGAGATAATCGGAGTGGGCTGGTTCAAGAGAATGACCCGTCTGGTCATCCCGATCCAGAAGAGCTCGTTCGTTTCGGGCTACCTGCTTCCGTTCATCTCATGCATGAGAGAGCTCTCTCTGTTCGTGCTTCTCTGCACACCGCAGAACAGAGTGCTCACAACACTGCTGTACTACTACAATGAAAAGGGTTGGAGCCAGTACTCCAACGGATTGAACCTATTGATAGTCATAATCGTCATAGTGGTCAACTGGCTGGTCAACAAGACCACCGGAGCCTCGATAGACAAGGGCATCGGCGGTTGATAGGAGAACAAAATGCCACGTATTGAACTTAGGAACATAACAAAGAAATTCGGTGACTTCGTCGCGGTCGACAACCTCACCCTTGATATCAAGGACGGTGATTTCATCAC
>JAEEGI010012534.1_pt1 | contig 18126 bp, 25 predicted proteins | sample 8958751 | NCBI WGS metagenome assembly JAEEGI01 (sample SAMN16246545, study PRJNA631951) | gut metagenome | biome: gut microbiome; feature: rumen; material: KS-attached | host: Bos | place: Iran: Karaj | collected 2018-10 | reverse complement strand
CCTGGCGCGAAAGGGATGAGGGCGCCGCTTGGTGCCTTTCGTGCGCAGGATTTCCCGAAAACGGGGCAAAATGCTGCCGCGAAAGGGATGAGATAGATGAACCATGGATTTCGCGGCAGAAAAATGAGATCAAGTGCCTCTCGGCCCCGAAAAGAATCAACTTTCGCATACTTTTGTAAGGAGAATGAATGACGGAACAATATGAAGATAACACAAGAACTGTTGGATAACCTGACGGCGGAGGCGAAGGCTTCACCACGGCTGCGGATGAATTTGGACCTGCGGAATTCCGCGGAGGACGGGTCGCAGCGGATGCTCAATGCGATTGAGCCGGGGAGTCCGCTGCCCGTTCACCGGCACATGCAGAGTTCGGAAACGGTCGTGTGCCTGCGCGGGCATCTGCGGGAGATCTTGTACAATGACGACCACGAAGTGACGGAGGTCTTTGACCTCGCCCCTGGCGGAGACTGCGTAGGGCTGAACATCCCTGTCGGCCAGTGGCATACAGTGGAAGTGCTGGAGAGCGGCACTGTGATCCTGGAATGCAAGGACGGCGCCTATGCGCCGCTGGGCGAGGAGGATTTCTGGCTTTGAGATACGGTATCGTTGCGGCGTGGGTCGTGGCGCGGCAGACAAATGAGATGAAGTGCTATCTTGGCGGGTCGATGGGAATAGGCTTTCGGAATCTATTTTGCCTACTTTTGCCGCGACTGCAACATGGACCGTTCCAGAGTGTTCTCGCGGCAGGAAATCTGGGAATTCCGGCCAATTTCCTTCCGCGACGACACTTTCAGCCTACTCACAACGTCGTCGCGTCCAAAGTAGGAACCCCGTCACGTGCCCACGCCCGCGCAAGAACAAACAGCGACCACACAGGTGAACGATTTTGCACCATCCAACTGGCCAACCAGGCAAAACAATGTGTATCTTTGTACGCCAAGCAAGATATATTTTAACCATATGAAATACTTCCGTGTATATATTCTTTTACTCATCAGCTGCCTGCTGATGCCGCCGGCGTCGGCCCAAGTGGCACAAGCCGTGCAAGCGGCGCAGGTAGCCCAAGTGGCCCCAGTGGCGCAGTCGGGAAGTCCGTATCCGACCTTCCGCGACCTGACGCCGCAGGAACGGCAGCATTACAACGAGCGGCCCGCCGAGATCCTGCCGGATGCCGAGGCCGCTTATGAAAAAGGCGATTATGCGCGCGCGATCATGCTTTGCAGCCTGCATGGGAACCATTATGGTGATGACACCCGCAAGCTGTCGGAGCGGACGCAGCTGGATGCCAAGGCGAAGAAATGCTATGACTTGCTGCAGGAAATGAATGAACTCTATTCCCAAGGAAGCTATGCCGAGGCAAAACAGAAGGCACGCGCCCTGCTCTACATCAACGCACAGGACCAGGCGGCCCTGGAGATTTGGAATAGTACCATCAAGGTGACAAGAGTGGAGGTTGCGCCCGATACCGTTTCTCTCGTGGTCGGGAAGACTGTCCAGCTGTCAGCCCGGGTCATACCGGCCGAGGCAACCAACAAAGCGGTATTCTGGATTACCGAGGACAATTCCATCGCGACGGTCGACCAGAACGGCCTGGTAAAAGCGGAAAGACCGGGCCGCGTAGAGATCTCTGCCTTGACCAAGGACAGCGGATTTACGGGGAAGTGCACGGTTACCGTGCTGGCCGCCTCCGCCATCGCCCCCAAGCCCGAGCAAAAACCAGAACCGCAAGAAGAGTGGAATCCCTTGCAGAAAACCGGACCCGTCAAAGTGACGGGCATCACCATCTCCCAGGAAAGCCTTTCTCTGGAAGTCGGGAAGTCGATGCTTCTTTCTGCCAGAGTGCATCCCGACAATGCTGCTGACAAGCGATTCGTATGGTATTCGGGAGACCTTTCCGTCGCCAGCGTGTTGGACAACGGCTATGTGTCGGCAGTCGGGCCGGGAACGACCACTATTTCCGTCATGACCGTAGATGGCAATTGGAAAGATTCCTGCCTGGTCGTAGTTCCTGCTCCGGAACCGGTAAAACCCGTAACGCCGGTAGCACCAGTATCACCTGTTAAACCGGTAGAGAATCCAGTCGCCGCCCCCAAGAAGACAGCGCATCCCAATATGTTGTTTGTGGCAAAGGCTGGCGTGGGGACAACGACAAACTGGGGCTTCTTCCCCGAGTTGGCTGTGGGCGTATATGATATCGGAGGATCCCGCTTCGGCGCCGAACTCGGTGGCTATCTGTACAAAGGAACGACCATGCCCGGGTTTGACGCCTCGGCCACTTTCCGGCTGATGGATATGCTCTATCTGCGGGCAGGCGCCGGGTACTTCTCCTATACCAAGGATGCTTCCACCACCGGGGGCATGAATGCCACGGTTGGCGTTAACATCCTGATCGGGGGACATTTCTGCGTCGATATCGGACTGCGCTACTATCCGAAGATCCAGGTGATGGGGACGGAGACCGTATCTACGGCTGGCGTGACGTATTCGATCCCCGTTCCGGAGACAGTCATGAAATCGGGCGTGGCCCCTTCAATTAAAATCGGTTATGCATTTTAAAGGGGAGGATCTATGAAAAGAGCTATTGCATATCTTTTGTGCTTCGTTTGTGTCAGCGCCTTGTTCTCTTGCACGAACTTCAAGGATGAGTCCGTGGATCTGGGCGGCGTGAAAATAGATACGGAAAAGTTATCGTTGTCGCCGGAATCCCATGTATGCAACCTGACGGTGCGGAGCGGGGAAAAGTGGACGGTTTCTTCGACGCCTGATTGGCTGAAGGTCCAGAGCATCTCCGATTCCCGATTTAAGTGGGACGTTTCGTTGTCGGTCTCTGAGAACAATGAATATAATCGCAGCGGTCAGTTGACCTTGCAGTCGAAGTCCTCCACGGCCGTCCTGACGGTCGAACAACAAGGCAGGAAAGGGAGCTACGTCCCTTTGACAGCCGTCGCCCTGTCGGAAACTTCGATAGAAATCACGGAAGGGGAAACCCGGCAGCTGAAACCCGTGTTCACGCCTGAGAATGCATCCAACCAAAATGTAACCTGGAAGTCGAGCTCCACCGCCGTCGCTACGGTCTCTTCGACCGGACTGGTTACGGCGGTCCAGGAAGGTACGGCGACGATTACGGTGACGACGGAAGAAGGGAGCAAGACGGCGACCTGCCAGGTGACGGTCAAGAAGAAGGTCATTCCCGTGACGAGCGTTTCGCTGGACCAGGCTGCCCTGACCCTGACGGAGGAAGAAACCTATCAATTGACTGCGACCATAGAACCTGCGGATGCGACCAACCAGAATATGACCTGGACGTCCGATGATACCGCTGTCGCTACCGTTTCCGCGGACGGACTGGTTACGGCAGTCCGGGTGGGTACGGCGACGATTACGGTGACGACCGAGGACGGCGGCAAAACGGCGACCTGCCGGGTAACAGTGAAAATGAAAGAGATTCCGGTAACGGATGTTTTCCTAGACTATGCAGAAGCGACGCTGACAGAGGGGGATACGCTTCAACTGACGGCGACGGTGAGTCCTTCCGACGCGACCAATCAGAACGTGAGCTGGGAGTCCAGCGACACATTTGTGGCCACAGTCTCGGACAGCGGCTTGATCACCGCCGTTTCCGAGGGCACGGCGACGATTACCGTCACGACCGAAGACGGCGGCCTGACCGCCTCCTGCCTGGTGACGGTCATCAAGGAAGAGTCGGGCGATGACGATGGCCACGAATATGTGGACTTGGGGCTTTCCGTCAAGTGGGCCACCTGCAACTTGGGCGCCAATAGCCCGGAAGAGTACGGCGATTATTTCGCATGGGGCGAGACAGCGCCCAAGAGCGATGATTCCTGGACATCTTACAAATGGTGTGAAGGAACCGACAGTACGCTTACGAAATACAATATCAACAGTGACTATGGCATCGTTGACGACCGAACCCGCTTGGAAATGGAGGACGATGCGGCCTGTGCCAATTGGGGTGAAAAGTGGCGGATGCCGACGGACGCAGAGTGGTCGGAATTGATGGATAACTGCATCTCGATGTGGACGATCCAGAACGGTGTGTTAGGGCGTAAGTTTGTGAGCAAGAAGAACGGGAACAGCATTTTCCTTCCTACTGCCGGACGCTGGTACGAAGGCAGCCTCGTTGATGCGCGCTCCCACGGCTACTACTGGTCTTCCACCCTCTGTACGGACGCACCGGACAATGCGTACTGCGTGGACTTCAGTTCGCGTGGCATCTACCTTGACCCCGGCTCCCGCAGCAGCTTGATGCCCGTCCGTCCCGTACGCGGACCGGCGACGGAATAGGGACAAGCACCAGCATAAGTAATGGAATTCAATGACGTTCTAAATCGCAGATACTCCTGCCGCGCATTTGCTACGCGAGGTGTTGAAAAGGAGAAGGTGGACCGGATTCTGGAAGCCGGTCGGATCGCTCCTACGGCGGTGAATAAGCAGCCGGTCCATATTTGGGCTGTCTCCAAACCTGAGACACTGGAGGCCATCAAGGGCGTTACGCGGTCCAACTATGGTGCTCCGCTACTTCTGGTAGTGGGCTGCCTTCCCGCTGACGCGTGGGTAAGGCGTTACGACAGCAAGAATGGCGCTGAGGTGGATGCCGCCATCGTCGCCACCTATCTCATGCTCGCCGCCGAGAACGAAGGTCTGGCAACCCTTTGGGTCGGCTCCTTCGACCCGGTGCTTTTGCGTGAAATCCTTCCCGGCGCAGATGGATATAATCTCGTGGCCATGATTAATGTGGGTTATCCTGCTCCGGAAAGTCGGCCTTCGCCCATGCATGGCATCCGCAAATCACTGAAGGAGCTGGTGACAAGGGAAGAGGGCGGTGTGAAACCATAGCTTTCGAGTATGCAGTATTCTGTTTCCCCGGCCAGTATTCAGCTGAAGTCGTCCTTCGAAATGCCGAAGGGCGACTTCGAGCGTGAATTGAAGGCGATCCGGGCGGCGCATCCCGACTGCCTGGTATGGAAGCGCAGCCTCCTCTCGCTCAAGCTCGAATGGGCCGCGCACAACGCCCTCCACGCCCTCGGCATCTTCCGCTCTCGTACGGGCGACGCCGATCTCAACTGGCCCCAGCCCTGGTACATCCGCCTCGGCTACACCCTCATCGGTACCCTCGCCTGGCCGTTTATCGAGTAGCAGCTCTAGACATTTATAAACCATTAAAAATCAATACTATGAATCTGAAAGGAAGCAAAACGGAAAAGAACCTGATGGAGGCGTTTGCGGGAGAGTCGCAGGCGCGCAACAAGTATACGTATTACGCCAGCAAGGCCAAGAAGGACGGCTTCGTGCAGATTGCGGCGCTGTTCGAGGAGACGGCGGCAAATGAGAAGGAGCATGCCAAGATCTGGTTCAAGTACCTGCATGGCGGGGCAGTACCGGGGACCGTGGAGAATCTGAAAGATGCGGCCGACGGTGAGAACTTTGAATGGACTGACATGTATGCCAGAATGGCGCGCGAGGCCCGGGAGGAGGGCTTCGAAGAGATCGCGCAGAAATTCGAGATGGTAGGCGCCATCGAGAAGCACCACGAAGAGCGGTACCGCAAGCTGCTGGCCAACATCAAGGATAAGAAGGTGTTCAGCAAGGATGGCGATGCAATCTGGCAGTGCAGCAATTGCGGGCACATCGTCATTGGTCCGGCAGCTCCGGAGGAGTGCCCTGTCTGCAACCATCCGCAGAGCTATTTCCAGGTATTGGCAGAAAATTATTAGGAATATGTTTACACTCATTGAATTACCTTATGCGCCGGAGGCGCTGGAGCCGGTGATCAGTGCGCAGACGCTGGCTTTTCATCACGGGAAGCATCTGCTGGGATATGTCAACAATTTGAATGCGGCGCTGCCGGGGAGTCCGTACGAAGGGCTGGGACTGGAGGAGATCCTGCAGCGGGCGAATCCGGCCTTCGGTCCTTCCGGAAACGCAGCGGTGTTCAACAATGCAGGGCAGATCCTGAATCACAATCTATACTTCACGCAGTTCCGGGAGATTCCGGGTCAAGCCCGGACCCGAGCGAAGCGAGAGCCGCGACCTGAGGGAGCGAATGACGGACAGGACGCAGGAAAGAATGGGCCGAGGGGAGCGCTGGCGGCGCAGATCGACAAGCAGTGGGGGAGCCTGGAGGCGTTCCAGACGGAGTTCGTGGCGAAGGGCGTAAGCCTTTTCGGCAGCGGCTGGGTATGGCTTTCAGCGCAGAGTGATGGCACACTGGTGATTACGCAGGAGTCTGGCGCAAACAATCCGGTGACGAAAGGTCTCCGGCCGCTCCTGACCTTCGATGTCTGGGAGCACGCGTACTATCTGGACTATCAAAACCGCCGCGCCGATCATCTGAAGGCCCTCTGGGCCCTGATCGACTGGGACGTTATCGAAGAACGCTTCGGCCGCTGAACCTGCGGGAGCTATTTGTCATACGGAGGACGTTTCGCGCTACGCGCTACGGCTGCTGCGGCGTCTCCCTTCATATGTGTCGCAGAAGTCTTTACGATTGATTGCACTGTTATGAACTGGCGGTGCTGTTACTGTTGCCAGGCTCTTTTGCTGGTGGCGCGGCGAAGCACATTTCTGCCAATTGCGGTGATCTTATCGCGCCGCGCCTTCCTTGTCGGGGACGAGCCCCGGCAAGGCTGTTGGAGAACCTGTTGCGATAGAACGGTGCGAATACGACTGTTAGGCACGTTTAATCGGGGAGAGTCTCTGTAAAAACTTGGAACAGCTGGGAGGTATCCTCGACGGAATTATCGGGCGGGATAGGTGTCGATGTACTTTGGGGTAAGTCGAACAAATGGGTCGACACCTACACCGCCCGATGCTCTGCAAAGCCTATTTGCGGGATAGATCCCGGCCCTTTCGTTCGACCTACCCCAAGACATGTTCAGACCTATCCCCAAACATGCCCAGACCTACCCCAACAGCCCCCGCTAGTGCCTGATGGCGCTTTTCCTCATGCCGATCGTGCCCCGACATCTCACTTTTTGACCTTTCGGCCCATTCCCCTCCAGTGACACAGACGAAACTGTCAGTGTCGCTGATGACAGATGAGATAACTTCCGCCAGATAACATTCCTTGCGGTAGTATTGGTGAGTTTCATCGCCATGAATATTTGCAGACAAAAGCATTTTATAAAATTGCAAGAATTGCAAAAATATTAAATGAAAGCGGTGGATTATGAAAAGCTACGGCTAATGTGAAGATTGGCCGTATTTTTTTTGAAAAAAAGAGGTTGAAATTGAAAATCATGGGAATTCTGGGGCGTAGGACAATAATACATAAATTGATTTCGTTATATTTGCAGACAAAACATTTTATAAAATTGCAAAAATTGCAAAAGTATTAAATGAATACAATGGAGATTAGGCGCGACAGGTATTTGGAAAGGCTGATTGCGCACTTTTACAAGTTCCGGCGTTGGAGAAATAGCGAGATTGTTGTGGACAGGATAGGATGAAAACATTAACAACTTTAAATATTATGAAAGCTATTTGGATGATTCTTTCGCTCGTTTTCGGGCTGTTGTTTTTCGCGCTGGGATGTTCTCTGCGCGCTGACATTGTTCAGTACTTCGGCGTCCTGGTAATGATCCCCGGCCTCATTGGCCTCTGCGACGCCCTTTGGCCGGAGAAGGAAGGGGCGGAGTAGAAGACGCCATGTTCCTACGACCTTTGTCGTGGAAGTGAAAGCAGAAGGTGGTGCATGTCTTTTCAAATAATGAAGAATCTTATAATTATCGGTGCAGGAGGGATGGGGCGTACTTTGTACAGTAATGCCCTGGAGAGCGTTGGATATGGCGATTTGTTTACTATGAAGGGGTTTATTGATGATAACCTTGAAGCTCTGGATAAGTTTGGGAACTATCCTCCTGTTATCGGTACCATACGGGATTACGTCCCGCAGAAGGATGATGTGTTTGTGTCGTCTATCGGCGGTGCTGTGCGGAGGTCATGCATCGAAAAGATACTTGGTGGTGGCGGTGAGTTCGTGAATGTGATTCATAAGACTGCGCGCATATTGACTAACGCCCAGCTGGGTGAGGGAAATTATGTGGGTGCTGATACGGTTATCGGCAATGATGCGGTGGTTGGTGATTACAATATGATTCAGTCTTATACGGTAATAGGACATGATGCCAGGATTGGCAACTGGAACCGTATTGACACGCATGTGACATGCGTTGGGGGCGTTTTCATAGAGGATGAGGTAGATATCCATTCATCGGCCGTTATCAGTCACGGGGTCAGGGTTGAGAAGGGGGCGCGTGTAGGTGCTCTCAGTTTTGTGATCAAGGATGTTAAGGCCGGGACTACGGTTGTAGGCAATCCGGCGTATAGGCTGATGTAATTGTATGGATATCAATAGTTTTATTGAGTTGATCGCTGGTCAGTTCGTGAATACTGACCCCGCTGAGTTTAAACCGGATACCCGGTTCCGTGAATTGGAGGAGTACTCTTCACTTATTGCGCTTGATATAATCTGTGAGGTGTTTGAGGCTTATGGCGTATCACTCAAGAGTACCGAGATGTTAGGGGCCGATACTATTCTGGACTTGTTCAACATTGTTGAGGCCAATAGGAAATGAAATGGTTGGAGCATAAGGTTTCTTTGATTACTGGCGCTGGCCGGGGTATTGGACGTGCCATTGCCAATCAGTTCGCTAAGGATGGCGCCACTGTTTATGTCAATGATCTGCAGCAGGGCGATATGCCTGAGTGGGCCGATGAATGCGGCAAGCGTTACGGAGTCAAGGTGGTGCCTTTATGCTTTGATGTTACTGACACGGTTGCCCTGAAAGAGGGCCTTATGCATATTTTCAGGGAGGAAGGCCGAATTGACTGCGTAGTAAACAATGCTGCTGTCATTGAGAACCAGAGACTTGGTATGGTGACCAGGCCGATGCTGGAGAAAATGTATTCGGTAAATGTTTTTGCAGTCATTGATATGATTCAGACGGCATCGCGGCTGATGGCTCGCAACGGAGGAGGATCATTCGTGAATATTGCCAGCCTGACGGGCGCTGTGGGCAGTCCGGGGCAGGTGGCTTATTCCTCTTCGAAGGGGGCAGTGATAGCCTTGACCAAATCGGCTGCCAAGGAGCTGGCCCCCTTGCAGATACGTGTTAATGCCGTTGCTCCCGGTATCATTGAGACAGAGCGGTTCAAGGAACTCAGTCAGTGTGATCCCGAGCGGATTGATGAGCGTATAGACCGTATTGCAATGGGCCGTCCCGGCACTCCCCAGGATGTGGCCTATGCTGTTTCTTTTTTGGCGTCGGACCGCGCAAGCTATATCTCAGGGCAGATCCTTTGGGTGGATGGTTGTGCCAGCATTTGAATCTGGCGGATGTTTTTAGGGTTAGACAGAAAGAATCCCGGTAAGACTGCTGTTATTGATGACAGCGGTGAGGGGCTTACTTACGGTGAGCTTTGCCAGGCTTCGGCTGAGTTTGCTCAGTACCTGCCTTACCGCACGCTAATATTTATTCTGGCCGATAACAGCAATGGTGCTCTCATAGGGTATCTGTCGGCCTTGAGCAATCGGGTTGTTCCGCTCCTTATAGGCAGTAATACTCCGTTTGATACTCTTTATCAGACTTACAGGCCGGAGTATATGTGGCTGCCGGAAAACAGGATTGGGGATTTTGATCTGAAGGAGGTGGTATATTCCACTTATGGATATGCACTGGTAAGGACGGGATTCGGCACTCCTGATATGTATGATGATTTGGCTCTTCTGCTGACAACGTCGGGCAGTACAGGCAGCCCCAAGCTGGTACGGCACAGTTACCGTAATATTGAGGCGAATGCAGAGAATGTGGTCAAACTGTTTGGCTTGACCGCAGGGGAGCGTGCTATGGCTTCACTCCCAATGTATTATACTATGGGATTGTCGGTTATCACGAGTCATCTGCATGCGGGAGCGACAGTGTTGCTTAGCGGCAAGTCTCTGCTGGACCCGGTGCTGTGGAAAAGGCTTAAGGATGGCGCCACCAGTTTTACGGGCGTTCCTTACAGTTTTGATGTGCTCTCCAGGTTAGGCTTTTTCCGGATGTCGCTGCCGGACCTTAAGACTGTGACTCAGGGGGGCGGGAAACTAACCCGGGGCATGTGGATGCAGCTGGCAGACTATGCCGCTGGTAATGGAATTAGGTTTATTGCCACATACGGTCAGAGTGAATGTACCGGGCGTATGGCTTATCTGCCTGCCCATCTGGCCGGGAGCAAGATTTGCAGTATCGGTATTGCGGAGCCTGGCGGACAGTTGAGCCTGATGGACCATGACGGTAATGAGACTTTCGTGGGTGAGGCATCGGGCGAAATGGTTTATCGCGGTGAGAATGTTACCCTGGGATATGCTACATGCCTTGAGGACCTGCTTAAGGGCGATGAGAATCATGGCGTGATACGTACGGGTGATCTGGCTCACAGGGATGCTGACGGCTGTTATTACATTATAGGGCGCCGGAACAGATTCGTCAAGCTGTACGGATTGCGTATAGGATTGGATGAAGTAGAGATTATGATCCGGAGTGAGTTTGACACTGACTGTTATTGTAGCGGTGATGACGGTCATTTGCTTATTAAGTTGACCGATGCACGGGTGGCCGATAGGGTGCCGCTGTTTATTGAGGAGAAGACGCATCTTTTCCATCAGAAGGTCAGGGTACAGGTGGTAGACAGGATTCTCAGAAATGAAGTGGGAAAAGTTATTGAGGTATGAAGAGCATAGATGATATATTCTGTGAGGTGTTCAATGTCGAGGCGTCTGAGTTGGGAGCCGGTTTCGGCAAGGACTCGGTAGCATGCTGGGACAGTGTGAGGCAGCTTGCGCTGGCGGCCGCCATCGAGGAGGCGTATGATATTCTGCTTGATCCGGAGGATATTATGGGCTGCACGTCATATATTGCAGTGAAACAGGTTGTTACAAAATACGGAATTGAAATCTGATGGCACAGTGGCAAATCAGGAATGTGGCTCTTAGGGGTGTTACGGGTACTGTTCCGGACAACCCCAAATCAACCATGGACCTGGGGCTTTTTACCCGGCAGGAGGCTGCTATTCTTGACAGCACGGTGGGTATAAGGAAACGGTATGTGGCTACCGGTGATATCTGTGCCAGTGACCTTTGCTATGATGCTGCGGAGCGTCTTATCGCCCGTCTGGGCTGGGCTAAGGAGAGTATTGACGTCCTGCTCTTTGAATCGGTCTGTCCCGATTACAGGACTCCTCCGACATCGGCCATACTGCAGGACCGTCTTGGCTTGCCAGGTTCAACCTTTGTGATGGATATCCCGATGGGATGCTGCGGCTGTGTCTATGCGGTGAATGTGGCAGGAAACCTGCTCCAGAGCGGAAATGTGAAGCGTGCCCTGGTGCTGATAGGCGATACGGCAACGCGTATGGGATCGGCTCGGGACAAGAGCCGTGTGCCTTTGTTCGGAGACGGTGGTGCCGCTATGGCCTTTGAATATGATAATACGGCCGATGAAATCATAGTGGAATTTAACACTGAGGGCTCAGGGTATGAGGCCCTTATGACGCCTCATGGAGGTTTCAGGCATCCTGCTGCTGTCGAATCATTTGAATATCAGGACCTGGGCGGTGGCGTGATTAGGCGTCCGGTGGATACTATGATTAACGGTATGGATGTGTTCTCCTTTGCCATATCGCGTCCTCCTGTCAGCGTAAAGAAGGTGATGGATCAGTATGGACTGAATACGGAGAACGTGGATTATTTCCTTATACATCAGGCTAATAAGCTTATCGTTGACCGTATTGTCAAGATGCTCGGACTGCCCGCTCGGAAGGTTCCATGCAACCTTGAGGAGTTCGGTAATCTGGGCGGCTGTTCCATTCCCATGCTTATGACTTATAATCTGAGTCGTGAGTTGCAGGCGCGCCCGCTGACGCTGGTCTGCTCTGCTTTCGGATTGGGGCTTACATGGGGTACGATGGTGCTTAAGACGGCCAATGTGATTGTCGAACCGGTCAATTATCTGAAACATGTATAGGCGGTTCCTGAAACGTTGTCTGAGCATATTGGGGGCCGTATTGGCTCTGCTCCTTACCGGCTGGATTATCCTGTTGGCCTGGATACTGCTTTCCATTGCCAACAAGGGTGCGGGCGCTTTTTTTGTTCAGGAACGCCCGGGTAAGGACGGGAAGCCGTTCAAGATCATCAAGTTCAAGACCATGACCGATGAGCGCGGCTCCGACGGTGAGTTGCGCAAGGATATGTATCGGATTACAGGAATAGGAAAGGTAGTCCGGTCCCTTTCTGTCGATGAACTGCCGCAGTTAATCAATATACTTAAGGGCGATATGGCTTTTATCGGCCCCAGACCTCTGCTGATGGATTATCTGCCTCTTTATTCCCGGGAGCAGATGCGGCGTCATGAGGTTCGGCCTGGAATGAGCGGGTGGGCTCAGGTTAACGGGCGGAATGTGCTTTCGTATACTGAGCAGTTTGAATATGATGTCTATTACGTGGATCATCTTTCGTTCCGGCTGGATGTTAAGATATTCTTTATGACCGTATTCAAGGTTTTTAAACGGGATGGAATAAATGAAGCCGGACAGGCAACTAGAGAACCTTTTGATGGAACGAACTGATTTAAATACTGTTGTGGCCTTGCAATGGCTCAGATACGTGCTGAATCCGGGGATATCGGCCCCTGATGTAAAGGATTGGACGCTTGTATTGGATTTTGCCCGGAAGCAGGCTTTGGCTGGTATATGTATTCCTGAAGTATGTCCTGCCTCCATGCCTATAACGATCCTGCATGCATGGATTTGGCAGACTCAGATGATAGAGAAGCGTAACCGTCTGATTAATAAGCGGATTGAGCAGCTGTTTGATAGGATGGCGAAGGATGGTTTTGAGTGCTGTCTGCTCAAAGGACAGGGCAATGCCGAGAAATATCCCAATCCGTTGAGACGTACTCCGGGGGACATTGATATATGGGTTGACGCCGACCAGGAGACTGTTTGCCGATATGTGCAGAGCAAGTTCCCTGATGAGGAGGTGTCATTCAAGCATATCCATTTTCCGATATTCAGCGATGTATCGGTTGATGTTCATGTGACTCCGCTCAAGTTATTCAGCCGCCGGAACCGGAAAAGGCTGCGGTGTTGGATTGAACGGAATAAGAAGGAGCAGTTCTTGAACCGGATTACGCTGCCTGGGATTGAGAGGGCTGTCAGTGTTCCGACCGATGCATTTAATGCTGTATATCAGATGGGGCATATGCTGATGCATTTCTATGATAAGGGGGTGGGACTCAAGCAGGTCGTGGACTATTTTTATCTCCTTAAGCGTCTGGATAGCGCTGATTATCAGAGTATAGCTGAAACTTTCAGGGAACTGGGAATGCTGCGTTTCGCCCGGGCTTTGATGTGGGTGGAAACTCAGGTGCTGGGGCTGCCGTTGTCTGATTGTATTGTGGAACCCAATGAGCGGCTGGGCAAACGGATACTCGATGATATTCTTGAAGGAGGTAATTTTGGGCGTTATACCCAAAGATTTAAAGGTAAAAGAGGTTTCTACCATAGAGGTGTGGCCAATGCGAGACGTATTGTGAGGCTGTTCAAGGTAGCTCCGCGGGAGTGCGGGGCGAGATTACTCAGAAAGGTGGGTACGGTTTTACGGCATGCCACTGGAAAGGGCAGAGTAAAATAAGACTATTGTCAAATGGAAAGAAAGCGGATTCACCTGTGCCTGGCTCACATGAGCGAGGCCGGCCTGGAACAGAAATACATCAAGGAGGCGTTTGACTCCAATTGGGTTGCGCCGCTTGGCCCCAATGTGAGTGGGTTTGAGAAAGACCTGGAGGCTTTTGTGGGGCAGGACAAAAGGGTTGTCGCCCTGTCAGCCGGTACAGCAGCTGTACATCTGGCTTTGGTCGCCTGTGGCGTGGGTCCCGGCGATGAGGTCTGCGTTCAGAGTCTTACTTTCTGCGCTTCATCACATCCCGTTTCGTATCTGGGTGCTACTCCGGTTTTTATTGATTCCGAGCCTGAGACATGGAATATGGATCCCGAGTTGCTTGAGGAGGCTATTAAGGACAGGATAGCCAAGACCGGTAAGGCTCCCAAGGCTATCGTGCCGGTAGCTCTATATGGTATGCCGTACAGGATTGACCGTATTATGGAAATTGCCTGCCGGTATGGGATACCGGTTGTAGAGGATGCTGCCGAAGGTTTCGGCTCCAGGTTCAACGGTCAGATGCTGGGTACTATCGGCCGATATGGCGTGCTTTCGTTCAATGGCAACAAGATGATTACCACATCTTGCGGCGGTGCGCTGATTACACCTGATGAGGATTCATGGCGCGAGATGATGATGTATGCCACCCAGTATAAGGAGAGTTATCCTTACTATCAGCATGAGAAGATAGGGTACAACTACCGTATGAGTAACATTTGTGCGGGCATCGGCCGTGGACAGATGAGTGTGGCCGGTGAACATATTGCGCATCATAAGCATGTACAGAAACTGTATGAGGAGTTGCTGGCCGATGTTACCGGCGTGACTGTTCATAAACAGCCTTCAACCAGCGGGTTTGATTCCAACTATTGGCTTTGCACTATTACGCTTGATCCTTCTTTGCGTATTAAGGGGCAGGAGAATGCTTATAAGGTGGTTGTTTCAAGTGCTGTTGGCGGTGCGGCGAGTGTTATGCATATTGCGCCCGATGTTTTGACAGACTGCCAGCCTAATGACAATGTGGAGGCTCTGAGAGCATTCCTGGATGCTGCGGGCATTGAGGCCAGGCCGGTTTGCAAGCCTATGCATAAGCAACCGGTGTATGCATCGGCCCCGGCGTATGTCAATGGCGTGAGCGAAGCTGTTTTTAAGGTCGGGATGTGCCTCCCATCCGGTCCGTGCGTGTCGGACGAGGATGTTCGTTATATTGTTGATTGCATCAAGGAGGCTATTGTCCGGAATTAATCGTCCGGTGCTCCCTGATAATAGTATTCGTCGCTTTCTACCAACAGATTGGACGACATAGCTTCATTGATTACCAGAATTTCGGGTCTCTTGTAATCCTCGCGGTCAGTCGTTTCTGTTTTCATAATTACAGATTATTGGAATGTACTGATGCAAATATCGAGAATTTTAAAAAACGCGGATCTATTAGTGCCAGATGTATTCGTCCAAGAAGTATGTTTCATCTGAATTAATGCCGCTCTCGCAAATAATATGGCTCAACTCACCGTCAATTACTTCTGCGTTGGGCGACTGGTAGTTTCTTTCGGATTCCATTTGAAATAACTATTTAAGATTCGGAGTGTAAAGATATATTTTTTTTGCAAAATTGCAAATTGGAATTGCATATAATACATCGGTTTGTGCATGGCTGAGCCGGTGCGTACTTGCGCATCGGCTCTGTTTTCCTGCGGAAAGAAAGGAAAAATTCGTATCTTCGCGAAGCAAACAGGAAACGATGCCAAGAAAGCATTCATATCAAACCCGTCTCCGGGCGTTCCGGATCTGGCAGCAGCTGGGGTACAACCCCTGGGCGAAACCCCGCGGGGGCAGTCGGTGGGCTGGCGCAGGACCCCGGAAGGGCAAGGGGGATTTCTACAAGGGCGCCTTCGACAGCATCCCCTTCCTGAACGACGACGCCAAGCGAACCTTCACGCATCTGCTGCTTCGCCCGGGCTATATGATCCGGGATTACATCAAGGGCGCGCACGAACGCTATCTGGCACCGCTGACGGCCCTCATTGTCTTCTATGCGTTCTTCGCGCTGATATCGGCCGTCCTGCAGCCTGTTCAGCAGAGGGGGGATTCGGAAATCCTTTCTTTGGAAGATGATATGGAGGTCACTTTGGATTCCCCGAATGCCAAGGTGGAAGGTATCGTGAAGAATGTGGCCCTCATCGTTCGCCAGGGCTATTATTACCTCAACCTGGACCGGCATCCGGAGCTGGTGGATACGCGCACGAAGGGGGCCGTTGCGGCGCTGGAAGGGACGTTGAGAAGCCAGGGTATTCCGTTGTTCCTGGGGGAATTCCTGTTCCTTTGGACGGCGATGGGATTGTGCCTGCGCAAGCAGCAGGTAGGGTGGTCGGCCGCGGCGGCGGCATCGGCCTATGTGCTCTGCCAGTTCTGTTTCTTTATGCTTTTTGCCGTGCTTCTCACCTGGGGCGAAAGCACGTCGGTGAGCATCATCCTGATGCTTCTGCTGATTACGCTGGATTATCGGCAGTGGCTGGGACTCCGCTGGCGGAAAAGCATCGGCCTTGCCTTCAGGACGGGCGTGGTGTATGTGCTCCTTTATGGCCTCATCATCCTGCTGGTGAGCCTGGTGGTGCTTGCTTTTGCGTGGACTAAAGGTGCCGATTAAAAAATTTTCAACTTTTTTCCAACCTTTTGCTGCAGACCTTCGTCTAACAGATGAAACCGCCCCGAGAGTTGCATGTCCGGACGGTGATATAATGGAAAAATGTTGAACTATTAAATTGATACAGCTATGTTAAATGACATTTTGGTAAATTTTGGCGTACCCTTCTTTATTTGCGTCGTATTGCCCATCATGGTCGTCTGGCTCGTTGCCCGCACCCGTCAGCACGAGACCGACAGAAAGGCCGAAATCATGCTCAAGGCCATCGAGGCCGGTGTTCCCGTGGACATGACCCAGTTTGAACCCGTCAAGAAGAAGGCTCCCAAGTCCATCAAGCAGGAACTTCTGGATAAACTCAATGGCGCCTGCGTTACCAGCCTCATGGGCATCGGCTTCCTCACCCTGGGCATCCTTCGCGTTGTCATTACCGATTTTGGGCGCAATATGTTCATCAACAAGTTCTGGCTTCCTGCCGGAGCGGTCCTCCTGGCCGTAGGCATCGGCCTGTTCATCTCCTACTTTGTAGGTAAGAAGATGCTGGCCAAGGAGATAGAGGCCGAAGAGAACGCCCTGAACCAGCCCAAAGAGTAGCTGGCCATGACCCAGGAGCGGTTCATCACCGAGGTGCGGCAGCAGCAGGAGCCCCTGAGACGGTTCCTGCTTGCCCTGTGTGCCGGAGACGGTAGCTTGGCCGATGACATCGCGCAGGACGCCCTGGTGCGGGCCTATGTGGCCTCCGGCTCCTTCCTGGGACTGTCCAAATTCAGCACCTGGCTCTTCCGCATAGCGTACAATTGTTACATAGACCACTGCCGGAAGGCCCGTCCGGAGCAGGCTCCCGTAGAGGAGGCTTTCAATCTGGCTTCGGGGGATGCTTCCGACCGCTCCTTCCGCTACCAGCAGCTGTATCAGGCCCTCGACCGCCTTCCGGAGAAGGAAAAGGCCGCCATTGCCCTGTTTTATTTCGAGGACAGGTCCATCAAGGAGATATCCTCCATCCTGGAAATGCCGCAGGGCACCGTTAAATATCAGCTTTCCATGGGAAGGCAACACCTTAAGCAGTACATTCAGTTATGAGCAGCATAGAAGACTTCCTGCGGGAGAACAAGCCGCAGGTGAAAGAGGATCCCACCTTCATCCTGGAAGCGCAGCGCCGGATGGAGCAGGTAGAGGGCATCAAGGCCGAGGTGGACCGCCAGCGCAGCCGGGGCAGGGTGGCGCTTATCATAGCGCTGTGTGCCGGCCTGGCCGTTGGGGTGTTCGCCACCGCCATCACTTTCCTCTATCCCATAGACGCCCAGTCCTCCGCCGAAGGCCTTCTCAGGGCCACCCGGCTCTTCCTGCAGGACTATCGGCAATACCTGCCGATGCCCGTGGCACTCCTGGCTATAGCCCTGGCCGTGGTGCTTTTCAAGCGGCCTTCACGGATTTAATGGGTTTTTGCTTGTTTTTCTTCTTGGGAAAAGTTATATTTGTGGAAAATTTCCAACAAGTATAACTATTATGCAGGAACAAGACGGCAAATACATCTTCGGCGTGGTGAAGGTGGGGGATAAGGGACAGATCGTTATCCCCAAAGACGCCCGCAAAGTATACGGTATAGAACCCGGCGACGCCCTCATGCTGCTGGGAGACCAGAAGGGCATGGTGCTCCTCAAGACGGAAATCTTCCAGGCAGTTATAGACCAGGCCATGGAGGGGCTCGCCCAATGAGAAAGCACTGGCTGGACAATCTGCGCTGGGTCACGGTGCTCCTGGTGCT
>JAEEGI010012531.1_pt1 | contig 18127 bp, 31 predicted proteins | sample 8958751 | NCBI WGS metagenome assembly JAEEGI01 (sample SAMN16246545, study PRJNA631951) | gut metagenome | biome: gut microbiome; feature: rumen; material: KS-attached | host: Bos | place: Iran: Karaj | collected 2018-10 | reverse complement strand
GCTGTGCAGAGCAGCAGGCAACGGCGCTCAGCTGATGGCTAAGGAAGATCAGTATGCACAGGTAAGACTGCCGTCCGGCGAAGTTCGCAAGATCCGCATGAACTGCAGAGCTACCATCGGCGAAGTCGGCAACATCGACCACGAGCTGATCAATCTGGGCAAAGCAGGAAGAAAGAGACATATGGGAATCAGACCCACCGTCCGCGGTTCTGTTATGAACCCCAACGACCATCCCCATGGCGGCGGCGAAGGCAAGGCTCCCGTTGGACGTCCCGGTCCTGTTACTCCCTGGGGCAAGCCTGCTCTCGGTTACAAGACCAGAAACAAGAAGAAGGCAAGCACACAGTTTATCGTCAAGTCCAGAAACCAGAAGTAGTGAGTGGAGGATAGAATCAAATGAGCAGATCATTAAAGAAAGGCCCGTTCGTAAACGAAAAGCTGCTTAAGGCTATCGACGCTATGAACGCCGCCAACGAGAAGAAAGTCATCAAGACCTGGTCCAGATCGTCCACCATTTTCCCGCAGATGATCGGACACACAATCGCAGTACACGACGGAAGAAAGCACATCCCCGTATACGTAACAGAAGATATGGTTGGCCACAAGCTCGGCGAGTTTGCTCCCACCAGAACCTTCAGGGGCCACGCCAATTCCTCCAAGGTTAAGTAGGAAGGAGATAAACAATGGAAGCAAAAGCAGTTGCTAAATATCTGAGAATGTCTCCGACCAAGCTCGCTCCTGTAGCAGATCTTGTAAGAGGCAAGAGCCTGAACGAGGCTCTGACCATCCTCAAGTTCACTCCCGGAAAGAGCGCTGAGCTGGTTGAGAAGGTAGTTCAGTCTGCAGCAGCAAACGCAGAGAACAACTTCGAGCTCGATCCTGATAATCTGTACGTTTCCGAGATCCTCGTAAACCAGGGCCCCACAATGAAGCGCTGGAGAGCAGGAGCTCAGGGCAGAGCAGGAAAGATCCTCAAGAGAAGCAGCCACATCAGTGTAACCCTTAGTGAAAGGTAATCCAGGAGGTTATTATGGGACAGAAAGTAAGTCCTCATGGACTCAGAGTAGGCGTCATCCAGGACTGGGATTCCAAGTGGTACGCCAACAAGAAGAACTTCGCTGATTACCTTGTAGAGGACAACGAAGTCAGAACATATGTAAAGAAGAAGCTCTATGAAGCAGGCATCTCCAAGGTAGTTATCGAAAGAGCTGCTGCAAACCAGATCAGAGTCAACGTCCTCACCGCTAAGCCCGGTATGGTCATCGGCAGAGGCGGAGACGGCATCGACAAGCTCAAGAGCGAACTCGAAAAGAAGACAGGCAAGCAGGTATTCCTCAACATCGTCGAGCTCAGAAAGCCCGATCAGGATGCCCAGCTGACAGCTGAGAACATTGCTCAGTCTCTGGAGAGAAGAGTTTCCTTCAGAAGAGCCATGAAGCAGGCCCTGCAGAGAGCAATGAAGGCCGGCGCCAAGGGCGTTAAGGTCGTCATCTCCGGCCGTGTAGGCGGTGCTGAAATCGCAAGAAGCGAAAAGTATGCAGAAGGAAACGTTCCTCTTCACACCATCCGCGCCAATATCGACTACGGCTTTGCCGAAGCTGATACCCAGTACGGAAGGATCGGCGTAAAGGTTTGGGTCAACAACGGTGAAGTCCTGGATAAGGACCTGATCCCCGCGATCCCTGCCGAGCCCGAAAGAAAGGAAAGAAGAGGCCAGAAGGGCGACAGAAGAGAGCGCCGCGAAGGCCGCAGAGAAGCAAGAACCGAGCGCAGACCCCGCGAGGACAGAAACGAGATCAAGAAGGCTGAGAACTTCCGTCGTCGTCCTGTAAAGGCCGCTCCCGTTCAGGAAGCTGAAGCACCCGCAGAAGCAACAGAAGCTCCTGCAGAAGAATAAAGGAGGAGTAAGCCATGTTAATGCCAAAGCGTGTGAAGTACAGAAGACTTCACAGAGGCAGAATGAAGGGCATCGCCACCAAAGGTAATACTGTTACTTACGGTTCCTACGGCCTTGTTGCTCAGGAATGCGGCTGGATCACTGCCAACCAGATAGAGGCTGCCCGTATCGCCATCAACAGATACATGAAGAGAGGCGGAAAGGTCTACATCAAGATCTTCCCCCACAAGTCAGTAACCAAGAAGCCTGCTGAAGTACGTATGGGTTCCGGTAAGGGTGCTCCTGAGTACTGGGTAGCAGTAGTTAAGCCGGGCAGAGTGATGTTCGAGATCGACGGCGTTGCAGAAGAAGTTGCAAGAGAAGCCGCCCGCCTCGCATCCCACAAGCTCCCCATCAAGTGCAAGTTCGTTAAGAAGGAGGCCTAGTCACAATGAAAATCGATAAGATGAGAAATATGAGCCAGGCTGAACTCGCAAACGAGGAGAGCAAGCTCAGAAAAGAACTCTTTAACCTCCGTTTCCAGCACGTTACCGGTCAGCTGGACAATCCTCTGAAGATGAAGGAAGTTAAGAGAGAGATCGCAAGAATCAAGACTGTCATGAGAGAGAACGAGCTCAAGGCAGCCAGAGAGTAGGAAAGGAGGACGTAGGCAATGGCAGAAAGAAAAGCAAGAAGAGTTGTTGCAGGTATCGTTACCAGCGATAAGATGGACAAGTCCATCGTTGTAACAATCGAAGAATCCCGTCGTCACGCTCTCTATGGAAAGTCCACTAAGATCACCAAGAAGTACGTGGCACACGATGAAAACAACGAGTGCCAGGTAGGCGACAAGGTAAGGATCATGGAAACAAGACCCCTCTCCAAGACCAAGAGATGGAGACTTGTGGAAATCGTTGAAAAGGCTAAGTAAGGAGGCACCTGATGATTCAGAACGAAACAAGACTGAGGGTCGCCGATAATTCCGGAGCAAAGGAACTCCTCTGCATCCGTATTCTCGGCGGTACCGGCCGTAAATATGCAAATATCGGCGACATCATCGTATGTGCCGTAAAAGACGCGACTCCCGGTGGAGTTGTTAAGAAGGGTGACGTAGTCAAGGCTGTTATCGTAAGGACCGCCACCGGAGCCAGAAGAGTCGATGGAAGCTACGTTAAGTTCGATCAGAACGCAGCAGTTATCATCAGAGACGACAAGACTCCCGTAGGAACCCGTATCTTCGGACCGGTCGCAAGAGAACTCCGCGACAGAGGATTCATGAAGATCGTCTCCCTCGCACCGGAAGTACTGTAGGAGGGGCATATATAATGAAGATCAAAAAGAATGACACCGTCCAGGTAATTACCGGAAAAGACGCCGGCAAGATCGGCAAGGTCATCAAGGCAGACCCCAAGAACAACACCGTCATCGTAGAGGGCGTAAACATTCAGACCCATCACAAGAAGGCTCAGAATCAGCAGCCCGCCGAGATCGTCAAGATCGAAGGCCCCATCGATGCTTCCAACGTAATGTACTACGACACCAAGGCCAAGCAGGCTTCCAGGATCGGATACGTTGTCGAGAACGGCAAGAAGAAGAGAGTCGCCAAGAAGACCGGCGCAGTTATTGACTAGTGAGAGGAGAACTCAAAATGGCAGCAAGAATGAAAGAAAAATACAATGCTGAAGTTTTCCCCGCACTGAAGGAAAAGTTTCAGTATAAGAACGTAATGGAAGTTCCCAAGCTCGAAAAGATCACCCTGAACATGGGCCTTGGCGATGTAAAGGACAACCCCAAGCTTATCGAAGCAGCAGTTAAGGAAATGGCCACCATCGCAGGCCAGGCTCCCGTACTGACCAAGTCCAGAAAGTCCATCGCGAACTTCAAGATCAGAAGCGGCATGACTGTTGGCTGCAAGGTTACCCTCCGCGGCGACAGAATGTACGAATTCGCTGACAAGTTCTTCAACATTGCTCTTCCCAGAGTAAGAGACTTCAAGGGCGTAAGCAAGAACTCCTTCGACGGACGCGGCAACTATGCCATGGGCGTTAAGGAACAGCTGATCTTCCCCGAGATCGTATACGATCAGGTTGAAAAGGTCAGAGGCATGGATATCGTATTCACCACAACGGCTAAGACTGACGAAGAAGCCCAGGCTCTCCTGGCCATGCTCGGAATGCCGTTCGAAAAGTAGGAGGCAGTTATGGCAAAGACATCTCTCAAGGTTAAGCAGCAGAGGAAACCCAAGTACTCCACTCAGGCCTACACCAGATGCAAGATCTGCGGAAGACCTCATGCTTATTTAAGAAAGTACGGTATCTGCCGTATATGCTTCAGAGAGCTGGCTTACAAGGGTGAGATCCCCGGAGTAAAGAAGGCCAGCTGGTAAAAAAGGAAGGAGGAAACAACAATGACAATGACAGATCCTGTAGCAGATATGCTCACAAGAATCAGAAATGCCAATGTAGCCGGACATGAGTTCGTAGAGATCCCTGCTTCCAAAATCAAGAAGAACATCGCAGAGATCCTTACCAAAGAAGGATACATCAGAGGCTACGAAGTAGTCGAAGAAGGCGTACAGGGCAGCATCAAAGTACAGATGAAGTACGGCGAAGGCAAGTCCCGCGTAATCACCGGAATCAAGAGAATCTCCAAGCCCGGAATGAAGGTCTATGTAAAGGCTGACGAAGTTCCCAGAGTGCTTGGCGGTCTCGGAATCGCCATCATCTCCACCTCCAGCGGACTTATCACTGATAAGGAAGCAAGGAAGCTGGGAGTTGGCGGAGAAGTTATCTGCTACGTTTGGTAATAAGGAAAGGAGAAACAAATGTCCAGAATAGGAAAACTGCCTGTGACTGTTCCTGCCGGAGTAGAAGTCACCATAAGTGACAAGAACCTTGTTACCGTAAAGGGACCCAAGGGTACCCTGAGCGCGCAGATCAGTCCCGTAATCAAGATCGAGCAGAATGGCGGCGAGATCAAACTCACACCGGCTAATGACAGCCGCGAAGCTAACATGCAGCACGGCCTGGCAAGAAGCCTGGTAAACAATATGGTTCACGGCGTAACCGAAGGCTATGAGAAGAAGCTGGAAATGACCGGCGTAGGCTACAGAGCCGAAAAGAAGGGCAACACCCTTATCATGCAGCTCGGTTACTCTCATCCTGTGGAAATGGTCGATCCTGAAGGTATCACCACCGAAGTTCCCAACCAGACCAACATCGTCGTAAAGGGCGCAAGCAAGGAACAGGTTGGCAACTACGCTGCGATCATCCGTGCATGGAGAGCTCCCGAACCCTACAAGGGCAAGGGTATCCACTATGTCGGTGAGCACATCCGCAGAAAAGAAGGCAAGACCGGTAAGTAATAGGAGGAGTGAATCGATATGGCTAACAGAAGCAGAAATGACAATCGTCTTAAAAGACACGAAAGAGTCAGAAAAGACATATTCGGAACTCCTGAGATGCCCAGACTTTGTGTTTTCAGAAGCTCTAAGAACATTTACGCTCAGATCATTGACGACGTAAATGGCAGAACTCTGGCAGCTGCATCCTCTCTCGACAAGGAGATCAAGGAGCAGGCCGCTTATGGCGGAAACAAAGAGGCAGCCAAGCTGGTGGGCGAGCTCATCGGCAAGCGTGCCAAGGAAGCCGGAATCGAGTGCGTAGCATTCGACAGAGGCGGCTACCTGTATCACGGCAGAGTAAAAGAGCTGGCTGACGGCGCAAGAGCTGCAGGCCTTGATTTCTAGGAGGAGAACGATATGCAGAACAGAATTGATGTCTCCAAACTTGACCTGAAGGAATCCATCGTCAACATCAGACGTGTAACCAAGGTAGTTAAGGGCGGAAAGAACTCCAGATTCAGCGTAACCGTAGTAGTCGGTGACAATGACGGACACGTTGGTCTCGGACTGGGCAAGTCCGTAGAAATTCCCGAAGCCGTAAGAAAGGCAACAGAAGACGCTAAGAAGAACCTGATCACCGTTCCCATGAAGGGCACCACCATTCCCCACAGGATCGAGGGTACCTTCGGTGCAGGCAGAGTGCTTCTGATGCCCGCTGTACAGGGTACTGGAGTTATCGCCGGCGGCGCAGCAAGAACTGTGCTCGAATATGCCGGTATTAAGGATGTAAGAGCCAAGATCCTTGGTTCCAACAATCCCGGAAACGTAGCTTATGCAACGATCGAAGGACTCAGAAGCCTCAAGACACTGGAAAGTGTTGCTCAGGCCAGAGGTCTTTCAAGAGAAGAGATCTTAGGATAGGAGGATAGACATGCTTAAAGTTACACTTGTAAAGAGCACCATTGGTTCTACTCCTTATCAGAAGAAGGTAGTTGAAGCTCTCGGCCTCAGGAAGACCGGCCACAGCGTCGTTCTTCCCGATACCCCCCAGAGCAGAGGTGCCATCAATAAGGTTTCCCACCTGTTAAAGGTTGAAGAGCAGTAAGAAGGAGGCAACTAGATGAAACTTCATGAATTAAAGAAGCCGGAAGGTTCCACCTTCAAAGCAAAGAGAAAGGGCAGAGGCCAGGGTACCGGTAACGGCACCACAGCCGGCCGTGGTATGAATGGTCAGAACTCCAGATCCGGCGGCGGCGTTCGTCTCGGATTTGAAGGCGGCCAGATGCCTCTCTACAGAAGAATCCCCAAGAGGGGCTTCACCAACATCTTCAGCACTGATTATGTAGCAGTAAATGTAGAAAAACTCAATATCTTCGAGGATGGCAGCACTGTAACACCTGAGATGATCATGGAAGCCGGACTTGCAAAGCAGGCTAAGGACGGAATCAAGATCCTTGGCGGCGGAGAACTGAAGAAGGCTCTGACTGTTCAGGCTCAGAAGTTCAGCGACAGCGCAATCGACAAGATCGTTGCCGCAGGAGGAAAGGCAGAGGTAGTCTAGAATGGGTATACTCAAAACCATCAGACAGGCCTGGAAGATACCTGAAATGCGCTCTAAGATGATCTACACCCTTGTGATGATGATCGTCTTCAGACTCGGATCCAACATCCCCGTTCCCGGTATCAACAGAGCTCTGCTGGCCCAGATGTTCGACTCCAACGAGTCCGGACTTTTCGGCCTCTTCGACCTCTTCTCGGGCGGATCCTTCAGCAACTTCACGATTTTCGCGCTGAGCATATCTCCCTACATTACAGCATCCCTGATCCTGCAGCTCCTTGCAGTAGCCATTCCGGCTCTGGAAGAGCTGTCCAAGCAGGGTGAAGAAGGCAGACGCAAGATGGCAGCCTACACCAGATATCTGACTGTAGTGCTGGCTCTGATCCAGGGCATTGGCTACACCTTTGGCCTGTTCAGAGGAGTTCTTGTGGATGACAGCATCTTCTCCAAGATCGTCATCGTACTGACACTGGTTGCGGGTACCGCATTCCTCATGTGGCTGGGCGAGAAGATCAATGACAACGGCCTTGGCAACGGTATCTCCCTGATCATCTTCGCAGGTATCGTTTCCAGGATCCCCACCAGCATCTCCAGAACCATCAAGGGCATGATCGACGGAACCATCTCCATCGTTTCCGTAGTGCTCTTCCTGGTATTTGCACTGGCTGTTATTATCGGGATCATCATGGTATCCGAGGGTACCAGAAAGATCCCCGTACAGTATGCAAAGAGAGTTGTTGGCCGCAAGATGTATGGCGGACAGAGCACCCACATTCCTATCAAGGTAAACCAGGCTGGCGTTATTCCCGTAATCTTCGCCACCTCCCTGCTCCAGCTCCCCCTGACCATCGGCTACATGGCTCCCAACTCCGGATTTGCCAGCTTTGTCACCAAGTGGCTCAGCCCCAACGGCAACCCCGGCGTGTGGATCTACTTCATATTTGAGATCGTGCTCATCATCTTCTTCACCTATTTCTACGGCGCCATCAGCTTTGACCCGACAGAAATCGCTGATCAGATGAAGAACAACGGCGGATTCATCCCCGGCATCAGACCCGGAAAATCCACCTCAGATTACATCGCAAGAGTAAGCAACAGACTGAACATCGTAAGCGCTCTGTTCCTTGCTGTTATAGCATCCATCCCCACTCTTCTGTCCCACTGGACCAGCCTGAACATCGGTTTCGGCGGTACCTCCCTGATCATCGCCGTAGGCGTTGCTCTGGACACCATGAAGCAGATCGAGTCCATGATGGTAATGCGCAATTACAGCGGATTCCTCAAGTAAAGGAGGCAGGCAGATGAAGAGAGTAGTTTTACTCGGACCCCCGGGAGCCGGCAAGGGCACCCAGGCCACAGGCATTGCTGAAAAATACAATATCCCGCACATTTCCACAGGAGATATCTTCCGCGCTAACGTAAAGGAAGGCACCCCTCTTGGAAAGAAGGCCAAGGAATACATGGACCAAGGCCTGCTGGTTCCCGATGAACTGGTGTGCGACCTGGTGGAGGACCGCATCATGCAGGAGGACTGCGCAAACGGTTACCTTCTGGACGGCTTCCCCAGAACATTATTCCAGGCAGAGCACTTTGATAATTTCCTTAAGAGCAAAGGCCAGGAATTGGACTCCGTAGTAGACATTGAAGTATCCGAGGACGTGCTTCTGCCCAGACTTACAGGCAGAAGAGTCTGCAGGAACTGCGGAAGACCCTACCACGTGATCACCATGCCTCCCAAGGTTGAAGGCGTGTGCGACGTTTGCGGCGGCGAGGTCTATCAGAGAGCAGATGACTCCGAAGAGACTGTTCTCAACCGTTTCAAGGTCTACAACGAGCAGACAAGTCCTCTTATCGAGTACTACACCGCCAGCGGCAAGCTTGCTCCCATCAACGGCGAGCAGAGCCAGGCTGAGGTATTCGATGAAATATGCGCTAAGCTGGGTGACTAATAATGATCGTCATTAAATCCAAAGACGAAATCGAGATCATGGCTGAGGCTGCAATGGTTGCGGCTAAAATGCTCAGAGATCTTCCCGGATTCATAAAGCCGGGCATTTCGACAAAGGACATTGACAAATGGGTCGAAGATTATATCCGATCCAGCGGTCAGAAACCCGGATTCAAGGGCTACGGCGGCTTCCCCGCCTGCGCCTGCGTATCGGTAAACGAAGAGGTGGTTCACGGTATCCCTTCAAAGAAGAGGATACTTCAGGAAGGCGATATCGTGAGCGTGGACCTCGGTACCATTCACAAGGGCTTTTACTCCGATGCGGCAAGGACCTATCCGGTCGGAAAAATTAGTGAAACGAATGCAAAGCTCATAAGAGTCTGTGAGGAAAGCTTTTTCGAAGGACTTAAGTTCTGTAAGAAAGGCTATCGCGTAGGAGACATCTCCGCTGCAGTCCAGGCGCACGTGGAGGCCAACGGCTTCTCTGTCATCAGAGATTACACCGGCCACGGCGTGGGCAGGGACATGCACGAGGACCCTGCAGTGCCCAACTACGGCAAGGCGGGTCACGGTCCCAAGCTGGTTCCCGGCATGGTGATAGCGGTGGAGCCCATGATCGCCGTCGGCGATTACGATGTGGAAGTGCTGTCCAACAACTGGACCGCGGTCACAGTCGACGGATCCTATGCATCCCACTATGAAAACACAGTGGTCATCACAGAGGATGAGCCCATACTTCTTACCTGCATTGACAGGGACGGATACAGACTTGCTGAATAAAGGAGGTACTGCCAATGGCGAAAAATGACACAATAGAAGTATTCGGGACAGTGCTCGAGGCACTTCCAAATGCCATGTTCAAGGTAAAACTTGAAAACGGGTTCGAGGTACTTGCTCACATCTCCGGCAAGATGCGCATGAACTACATCCGCATACTTCCCGGCGACAGAGTCAAGATGGAGCTCAGCCCCTACGACCTCACCCGCGGCAGGATCACCTGGAGAGATAAATAGTCCTTAAACAGGAGGAGAAAAAATGAAAGTTAGAGCTTCAGTTAAGCCCATTTGCGAAAAGTGCAAGGTTATCAAGAGAAACGGCAAAGTAATGGTCATCTGCGAAAACCCCAAGCATAAGCAGGTCCAGGGCTAACGAATTTGAAAAGTTAGTTATGTATTGTGTGCCGGCGGGCTCTCTCGGCCCGGGTTGGCACGTCAAATTATAATAATAGTTGCAGTACAATAGGAGGTATAATTTATGGCTCGTATAGCCGGTGTCGATCTTCCAAGAGAAAAGAGAGTGGAAATCGGCCTTACCTACATCTACGGTATTGGTAAGCAGACTTCCAAGAAGATCCTGGAAGAAGCAGGTGTAAACCCCGATACCAGAGTTAAGGATCTTTCCGAGGACGAAGTAGGTGCCATCAGAAAGATCATCGATTCCGAGTACATCGTAGAAGGCGATCTCAGAAGAGAAGTTTCCCTGAACATCAAGAGACTTCAGGAGATCGGCTGCTACAGAGGAATCAGACACAGAAGAAATCTGCCCGTCAGAGGACAGAACACCAAGAACAACAGCCGCACCCGCAAGGGCCCCAAGAAGACTGTTGGACGCGCAAAGAAGAAGTAATTGAGAAGGAGGTCGCGTAACAATGGCACAGCAGAAGAAAACTGTACGTAAAAAGAGAAGAGAACGCAAGAACATTGTGAACGGACAGGCTCATATCCAGGCTTCCTTCAACAATACACTCGTTACTCTCACAGACACCAACGGAAATGCTATTTCCTGGTGCTCCGCTGGTTCCCTCGGATTCAAGGGTTCCAGAAAGTCTACACCCTTCGCAGCTCAGATGGCAGCAGAAGAAGCAGCCAAGGCAGCTGTTGCTGAGGGTCTTCAGAATGTAGAAGTATATGTAAAGGGACCGGGTTCCGGCAGAGAAGCTGCTATCAGAGCCCTTGAGACCACCGGTCTTAAGGTCACCATGATCAAGGATATCACACCCATCCCCCACAACGGATGCAGACCCCCGAAGAGAAGAAGAGTATAGTCAGGAAGAGAGGAAAAAGAAATGGCAGTAAACAGAGATCCAATTCTCAAAAAGTGCAGAGCACTGCAGATCGATCCAAGCCACCTGGGTATTTTCAAGGAATCTAGAAGATCCTCTCAGAAAAACTCCTACAGAAAGATGAGCAACTACGGTCTCCAGCTGAGAGAAAAGCAGAGAGCAAAGTTCATCTATGGCGTGCTGGAGAAGCAGTTCGAAAATACATTTGTTAAGGCATCCAAGAAGCCCGGTAAGACCGGTGAAAACCTTCTGATCATGCTGGAGGAAAGACTTGATAATGTAGTTTACAGAATGGGCCTTTGCACCACCAGAAGAGAAGGCAGACAGCTTGTTACCCACGGTCACTTCACCGTTAACGGCAAGAAGGTCAACATTCCCTCCTACCTGGTAAAGCCCGGCGATGTTATCAAGGTTAAGGAAAAGAGCATGAGCTCCCCCAAGTTCAAGGAGATCAGAGAGATGGAAGTCGGCATTCCCGCATGGCTTTCCGTTGACAGAGACAAGCTTGAGGGCAAGGTTCTGGCTGATCCCGTAAGAGAGCAGATCGATACACCCATCGATGAGCAGCTCATCGTTGAACTCTACTCCAAGTAATCGATAGATTAGGTTTAACTTAGTATATTGAAGAAGGAGGAGTTCAGAGTGATAGAAATTGAAAAGCCGACCATAGTTTGCGAATTATCCGAAGAAGATCCCTGCTACGGAAGATTCATAGTTGAACCTCTCGAGCGTGGATATGGAAACACCCTGGGCAACAGCCTCAGAAGAATTCTCCTCAGCTCCCTTCCCGGAGCCGCAGTTACATCCGTGAGGATCGATGGAGTGCTCCATGAGTTCTCCACCATCCCCGGTGTCAAGGAGGATGTAACAGAGATCATCCTTAACCTGAAGAAGCTTGCCATCTCCCTTAAGGGAGAGGACCAGAAGCGCGCCATCATCAACGCGCAGGGTCCCATGGAGCTGACCGCAGGCGACATCATTGCAGACAGCAGTCTGGAGATCCACAATCCGGAGCTCCACATTGCCAGCCTTGAAGCAGGCGCCAGCCTCGTGATGGAGATCAACATCTCCACCGGCAGAGGCTATGTTCCCGCGGATCAGAACAAGGACGAGAATACTCCTATAGCAGTCATTCCCGTAGACAGCATCTACACACCGGTTCGCAAGGTGAACTACACCGTTGAGAACACCCGTGTTGGTCAGGTGACCGACTACGAGAGACTGGTTCTGGAGGTATGGACCGACGGCAGCATTCCTCCCGATGAAGGCGTATCCATCGGCGCGAAGATCATGCAGGAGCACCTGCAGCTCTTCGTAGACCTGACAGAGGCCGCATCCGGAATGGATATCATGATCGAGAAGGAAGAGGATCAGAAGGGCAAGGCTCTTGAGATGAGCATTGAAGAACTGGAACTTTCCGTTCGTTCTTTCAACTGCCTCAAGCGTGCTTCTATCAACACCGTTGAGGAGCTTACCAAGAAGACCGAAGAAGAAATGATGAAGGTCAGAAACCTGGGCAAGAAGTCCCTCGACGAAGTAAAGCACAAACTAGAAGAATTAGGACTGAGCTTAAAGCCCAGTGACGAATAGGAAAGGAGTTAGTTCCAATGCCAGGATACAGAAAGCTGGGCGTTAAGACCGCTCACAGAAAATCCATGCTGAGAAATCTGGTTACAGATCTGTTCCGCTATGGCCGCATTCAGACCACCGACTGCAGAGCAAAGGAAACCAGAAGAGAAGCTGAAAAGCTGATCACTCTCGCAAAGAGAAACGACCTGCACGCCAAGAGGCAGGCAATGGCATACATCAAGGATGAGGATGTTGTTAAGAAGCTGTTCGATGAGATCGCTCCCAAGTATGAGGAGAGACACGGCGGCTACACCAGGATCCTGAAGCTCGGCCCCCGTCAGGGAGACGTTGCTGAAGCAGTATTCCTTGAGCTGGTATAAACTCTCGGCGACTGGCGAGCGCTGAGCGCGAAGACAGAGCCGCAAGAGTTTAATCTGCCAGGATTGCCGAAGAAAGCGAGCCGAAGGCGAAGCTTGATTCGCTGCAATCTACGGCTGGTATAATCTGCGAGATTATCTGCAAAAGATGCTTAAGACCCCAAAGCAAAGGCTTCGGGGTCTTTTCTTTTATGATATAATAACACATGTAGGATAAAAATCAGTATGATAAGGAGGATGAGACCATGGAACGAGTTGTTAAGTTTTTAAAGGATGCCAAGGTTTATTATCTGGCAACTGTTGAGGGCGATCAGCCCCGCGTAAGGCCCTTTGGAACGGCTCATGTGTTTGAGGGAAAGCTCTACATCCAGACCGGCAAGGTGAAGGAGGTTTCAAAGCAGCTTCATGCAAATCCCAAGGCGGAGATCTGCGCCTTTATGGATGGCAAGTGGCTGAGGGTTGCAGGCGAGCTTATTGAGGATGAGAGGATCGAGGCAAAGAAATCCATGCTGGATGCTTATCCCTCCCTCAGAGGCAGATATTCAGAGGATGACGGCAACACTGAGGTTTTCTACTTCAAGGATGCCACCGCCACCTTCAGCTCCTTCAGCGGCGAGCCTGAAGTGATAAAGTTTTAGTTAGCAACATCTGAAATTATATAAAGGAGACAGTTTTGAAGACAGTAATACTCAACGGAAGTCCCAGAAAGAACTGGAACACAGCAATGATCCTTAAGGAAGCCCAGAAGGGCGCAGAGGCAAGGGGAGACGAGGTCCTTTATGTGGATCTCTACGATCTTAACTTCACCGGCTGCAGAAGCTGCCTGGCCTGCAAGAGGGCCGGAATAGAGGAGCCCTGCAAGTGCTACTGGAAGGATGAGTTCAGCCCTGTAATCGAGGCGGTATACAAGGCAGACCATCTGATCCTCGGTTCACCCATATACTTCGGAGAGCCCACAGGAGTGCTCAGAGAGGCTCTGGAGCGCATCGTATTCCCTGCCTTAAGCTATAACGACTACAGCAGCACCTTCAAGGGCAAGGTGGACGTATCAGTGTTCCTTACCATGAATGCCCCCGAGCAGTACTATGAGCAGGGCTACAAGGCGAAGATGGAAAACTATTTTGCTTCCTTTGGAAAGCTCAACGGAAAGATCAAGCTCTATCCCGTCTGCAACACCCTGCAGGTCAATGACTATTCCAAGTACGAAATGAAGGGCTTCAGCGAGGAAAAGAAGAAGCTCAGCAGAGAGGAGCAGTTCCCCAAGGATCTGGAGCTGGCCTATAAGGTTGGAGCAGGAGAGCTCTAAAGCAAAGCCATAAAAGCATCGAAAAGCCCGGAGCACTGAAGCTTCGGGCTTTTATCGTTTATTAGCGATAGGCGATTAAGCGGCGAAATTCGAAATAAGCAGCGCTGCCGCGGAGCATGACGGCTCTTTTTAAGGATCCCCAGGGGCTATCGGCCTTTTCATTGAAAAGTTATTTTTTTAACTGGTTAAAAATACTTGCAATTTTAGGTGTTTTGTTTCATAATAGCTTTGTTTTATTGAATCGGTTAAAAAATCGGAGGCTCGTGAACTGTTATGAACAGAGATCTGGACAAGAAGGGCAATCTTAAACCGCTGGCGCTTTTCCTAAGCGGCGGAGCGCTGTTTTCCATGCATTTTGGTGCATCCAGCATGGTCTGGCCCATGAACTGGGGAAAGGAGAGCGGAAGCTCGCTGCTGCCTGCATTTCTTGGCGCTTTCATCACCTCACTCTTTCTTGTTGTGGTGGGCTACATAGCTCTGGCCAGGGGCAATGCCACCTACAGCCAGCTCACAAACCGCATCACGGGAAAGAAGTTTGGCATTTTCTATGCCTGTGTCACCATCGCCATGAATGGTCCATTCTACGTTATCCCGCGTATGAGCGCTGCGGCATGGGATTCCGTGGTCCAGGCCTTCGGGATCAATGTGCAGAGCCGGGTGCCCCTGATAATCTTTACTATAGTTTTCTATATCATCACATATTTCTTCCTCGTGAGTCCCGGAAAGGCCATGGACAGGATCTCTGCCATACTCTTCCCTGTGCTGCTGATAATCGTTGTCGCAGTGGTGGGAAAGGGCCTTCTGAATCCACTTGGAGAGATAGGACCCAGGCAGTACGAGGGCTCTCCCTTCGCCTACGGCTTTACCAGCGGGTATGCCACGGGTGAAATACTCTGCGCCCTTATTTTCGGCGCCGTTATCATCAACAGCCTTAAGCACAAGGGTGTGAGCGAGGAGAAGATCACCTCCAACATGATACGTGTCGGCATCGCAGGCGTCGCCATGCTTACAGTCACCCATTTCTGCCACATGGTGATAGGCGCGACCTCTGCCTCCACCTTCCCGAATCTCAGCTATACCGCTCTTTACACAGCCGTGGCCACGGCTCAGTACGGAAAGCTGGGCGGCATGCTGTTCTGTATAGCGCTGTTTATGGCAGCTCTTACCACGGCCATCGGCATGTCCTCCGGCTGCGCAGAGTTCTTCGTAGATGTGACCGAGGGGAAATTCAGCTATAAGCAGGTGTCACTGGCCATCGTGGTTCTGAGCATTTTCTTTGGCAGCCTGGGCCTCACCAACATCCTCTCCATACTCGGCCCAATTCTTGACGGTGTATATCCCGCGGTGATCGTTCTGGTGCTCTACTACGGCTTTGCAAAGGACAGCAGCAGCGAGCGCGGTATAAGGGCTGCACGCTGGGCAATGTACGTGGCCTTTGCCATGGGCATGATGGACATGCTCTGGAAGTATTTCGTGAAGTTCGGAGCCTTTGAAGGCCTTTGCAATATCTACACCAGGCTTCCTCTGGCCTCCATTTCCCTGGCCTGGGTGCCCTGGACCATCCTGGCCTTCATCCTCGGCTTTATGATCAGAAAAGAGCGCTAGTTTCAGCCTCCAATAGATAGCGGAACCCCCGGCATTGCGAACGCAGCCGGGGGTTTTGTTTAGATTTTTATGGGTTTCCGAAGCTATTCCTCTGGGAACATGAGCTCCGGTATGCGCAGGAAGATGGCGGACAGGTCTATGAGGTTTTCAGAGGCTATGCGGACCTGTTCCTTTACGGTGCTGAGTATCCTGTCTGTATCGGTCTCAAAATAGCTGTGGCTTAGATACTGCATGTAGGTGACGAATTCCTCGGGGCTTACCTGGCTGTCACCGATGTCCACAAGGCGCTTTACCATAAGCGGAAACACGCCAAGATAGCAGGATAGCATATCGAAGTCCTTCGGCTCCATGTTCTGGCTTCTGCCCTGATATCCGCTGGCGCCGAAGCTTATGCCGTTGCCGGAGAACCAGAATTTTGGCATCTCGTAAACGGCTTCGGCGAAGATCCTCAGCAGAGGCTTGTCCTTCAGGAGGGACAGGTAGGTGGCGTCGTAAAATATGGTCCTGGCATTGGCGTCCTCTGTGAGGGCGCTGTATTTTCCATCGTCGCTGGCAGCCTTGTAGGCCTCCACAAGAAAAGCCCTCCACATAAGCGTAGCCAACTCCATTTTATCTTTATAGTAATAATAATACAGAGACTTGGGGATATCCGCCTCGTCGCAGATGTCCTTTACGGTGACATCAGCAAAGCCCCGCTCATAGAAGAGTCTTGTGGCGGTGCGGACGATCAGCTTGCGGGTCTCCATACCCTTTTTCTTGTTTGCCATAGTTAACACTCCTGATTCTTCTATAGTATACCATAAGGGAAGAATAAAAACACTATCTGGCTGAAAAATTATTGACTTGATTCAAAAATTGTGCTATCTTGCCTTTAGAACAAGTAATTCTTTCTGCGGGTGGTGCCTTGAGCCCGTCTGCAGAAGCTGAGATCCATCGGAGGACAATATGACTCAAAGAGAAATTCAAAGAATAATCAAGGAAGCCGGCAACATCAGGATCAGCGCTTCCAAGGAAGAGAAGTGGACTGCCGAATATCTGGCTAAGGAAGCTGAAAAGCTGGGCGCAAAGGCGCGGGTAGAGGCCTTTGACGTGCCTGTCACCACCATCAACAGCGCAAAGCTCATCGCAGGCGGCAGAGAGATCCCCTGCAAGGGCTACGAGCTCTGCGGCAGCGGCAGGGTGGAGGCTCCACTGGTATATATCGCAGATTTCGATCCCATCTCCCTGTCCAAGGTCAAGGGAAAGATCGTTCTGTCAGATTCCTATCCCAGCACCTTTACCTATCACGACATGCTGGATGCCGGCGCTGTGGGCTTCATCACCTATGACGGCGATGTAAAGTGGAGAGACAACGACATCGACCTGAGGGAACTGAGAGGCTACATGGCGCAGGGCCGCAAGGCACTGGGTGTGAATATCAACGCCAAGGAGGCTGTGAAGCTTGTAAAGAATCTGCCTATGGATGTGGTGATAGAGATCGACCAGACCGAGGGCATGGGCAAGTCCTGGAATACCATTGCTGAGATCCCCGGCGAGTGCGATGAATGGATAGCCATGTCCGCCCATCTGGATTCCAGACCCCTGGCAAAGGGCGTGTGGGATAATCTGACCGGCTGCCTCACCCTGCTGAACACTCTGGAGATGGCTGCAAAAACCGGTAAGCACCACTATGGCCTTCGCTGCGTATTCGTGGGCAGCGAGGAGAGAGGCCTGCTGGGCTCCAAGGCTTATGTGAAGGATCACGAGGCTGAGTTGGACAAGATCGCTCTGAACGTGAATGTGGACATGATCGGAAGCATCATGGGCAAGGTGATGTGCTGCGTAAATGCTGAGGAAAGCGCCGTTGCTTATCTGAACGGCTTCGCCGCGGAGAAGGGCTTCCCCGTAAGGGCTATGCAGAGGGTAATGTCCTCCGACTCCTCCTCCTTCGCTGACAAGGGCGTTCCGGCATACTCCTTCGGCAAGATGGCTCCCCACAACCAGGCAGTCATCCACAGCCGCTATGACGACGGCAGCACCGTAAGCGCAAAGCAGATCCAGGAAGACGCTAACTTCATCAGCGAATTTACCCTTAAGCTGTGCGATGCTGCTGTATGCCCCATCTCCAGAAAGATCCCCGACAGCATCAAGAAGCAGCTTGATGAGTACTTCTACAGAAAGAGAAAGGAAGATTAATCGTTTATCGTTAATAAACGATTAATAATCGAACTTCAGCCTTAAAGAGCTCCTGTATGGACACGGGAGCTCTTTTTTGGTACAATCATTGCCGGATTATTGTTGTCTGTAACGGTGATAAGGTATGACTAAGAAGGTTCTGGTCGCCATGAGCGGAGGCGTGGACTCCAGCGTTGCCCTGGGGCTCCTGAAGGAGCAGGGCTATGAGTGCCATGGCGCAACCATGCAGCTATACAGAAACGAAGAGATAGGGCTAACAGAGGGCGAGATCGGAGCCTGCGACGGAGGCAGCGAGCGAAGCTGCTGCA
>JAEEGI010012529.1_pt1 | contig 18129 bp, 15 predicted proteins | sample 8958751 | NCBI WGS metagenome assembly JAEEGI01 (sample SAMN16246545, study PRJNA631951) | gut metagenome | biome: gut microbiome; feature: rumen; material: KS-attached | host: Bos | place: Iran: Karaj | collected 2018-10 | reverse complement strand
CAGCAGTCGCGCCCCCGAGGTTTTCAAGGGTTTGTTTCCGAGCCGAAAGGCCAAGGTGATCGCGGACATCAACACGTGGCCCGCGCTTGGCGAGAAGGTATTCTCCCTTTTCCAGGAAGCCGGGATTCCTACCGAGAAATTCATTATTTGGGGAAAGGAGTTCCACGCCGAATGGGAATATGTCGAAATGGTCGACAAGGAACTGGACGGAGGATACATAGCCGTCTCCGTCGGTTCAGGAGTCATCAACGACCTTTGCAAGCTTTGCTCCCATCACCATAACCAGCAATATCTTACGCTTCCTACTGCGGCTTCCGTGGATGGATATTCATCTTTCGGGGCATCGATCTCCTACCAGAATTCTAAGCAGACCTTTTCCTGCCCTGCGCCGGTGGCCATCATCGCCGATATCGACGTGATCGCCGCCGCTCCCAAGGAGATGACGGCCGCAGGTTATGCCGACCTTGCCGCCAAGGTTCCTGCCGGCGCGGAATGGATGGTGGCGGACCTTATGGGCACTGCTCCCATAAAGCCTGATGCCTGGCATGTCGTGCAGGACTATCTGGACGACCTCCTTGCAAATCCCGAAGGTGTGGCGGCCGGAGATCCCGGTGCCGTTGCAGACCTTTTCGAAGGCCTGACCCTAAGCGGAATCGCCATGCAGGCTGCCCAGTCAAGCCGTCCTGCTTCCTGCTGCGACCACCTGTTCAGCCATATCCTGGACATGACCCATCACCGCTACCAGGGCAAGCTCCAGTCGCACGGTTTCCAGGTGGCGATAGGCACCCTTACCATGTGCGCCGTATTTGACGAACTGTTCAAGATGGACCTGACGAAACTCGATGTGGATGCCTGCGTGAAAGCCTGGCCGACATTGGAGCAGGAACAGCAGAGAGCCGTCGAAATATTCAAGGACTTCCCGGCTCCGATGTTGGGGTACGACAATATCACCAAGAAATACAACGACGCCGCAACGGTAGGAGAGCAGCTTGCGAGGTTCCGTGACACCTGGCCGGAATTCAAGGAGAAGCTGCAGGGTCAGGTATATCCTTTCAGGAAGATGCAGGACCTGTTCAAGGCTGCCGGAGCGCCGTATGACCCTTCAATGATAGGTGTAACCAGGGAGCAGATCAGGGATATGTTCCCCATCGTCCAACTCATGCGTCACAGGATGAACGTCCTTGACCTTGCCAAGAGGGGAATGTTCTATGACACCCTGGTTGAAGGAGTATTCGCCCGCGGTGGAGCGTGGGAGATCTAAAGCTTGACGGATGACAGTCAGAGGTAAAGGAGAACCCGGTTTTGCAAAAGGGAGAGCGTTCGTGGTGGATGACCGCGGACAGAGGAACCCTTTCGAGGATATCCCCCCGGGCAGCGTGCTGATAGCCAAGACCATCTCCTTGTCTGATTCCGTGATGATCGATTTCAAGAAGGTTGTCGGAATGGTTACTGAGGAGGAGGATTACGCCGGGCACGTGGGTCTTCTTTCCAGGGGGCTGGGTATTCCGGCGGTAGTCGGTGTCGGCGGTTGCATGAGCGATATCTTCAACGGGGACAGGATCCTTATCCGGAACCTGGATGTCCTGGTCAATCCGGACCTGTCTGAGGTCGAGGAGTTTGACAGGCTCAGGAGGGAGGCCGATCCACAGCTCAGTCTTGACCTGCAATAGACTGGACTTCCTTCATCACCCTCATGAAATTACCTCCCCAGAAGCCTCTGATCTGGTCTCTGGTATAGCCGTGTTCCAGCATTTTCACAGTGATGTTGATGAGGTCGTTGTCGCCGTTGCAGCCGATGATACCGCCACCTCCGTCGAAATCGCTTCCGATACCGACATGTTCAACACCGGCAACTTCTACACAATGGTTGAAATGGGCCATCATGTCGTCTATGGAAGACTTGCCGGGGTTCCTTGTCAGGAATTCCGGTACGGTGTATACCTGGATCACGCCGCCTTTTTCCGCAAGGGCCTTCAGCTGCCTGTCGTCCAGGCCGCGGTCGTGACCGTAGAGCGCCTTCGCGCCGGAGTGGGAGCATATTATCGGAGCCTTGCTGTACTTGATGCAGTCCCAGAATGTCCCGGCTGAAGGATGTGACAGGTCTATCATCAGACCCTGGCGGTTCATCTCTTCAACGACTTTGATTCCGAAGTCGGTAAGTCCTTTCGAAGGGTTGCTCCCGTGTTTTGATGAGGTATTGCAGACAGCATTGTCCCGGAAGTGGCAGAGGGTGATGTAGACAACTCCCAGGTCCCTCATCTTCTTTATGTTACTTATATCATTACCGATACCGTAGGCATTTTCCAACCCGATGAAGAAGGCCTTCCTGCCTTGCTTGACCAGAGCCTCCGCCTCTTCCGGAGAGGTGGCAAGCCCGCAGGCTTCAGGGTACATACCGATATCCTCCTTTATTTCCCTGATCTGTTTCAGGTTCTTTTCCACGGCACGCCTGGAAGAAACCTCGTCCGAAGGTCCCTGCCAGAGAAAACTGATGAGGACCTGTGAATCAAGGCCGCCTTCGTCCATCTTCTGGATGCTGCATTGCCTTAATGAGCGTTTCCCTACAGAGGCATCAGGATATCCCTCGGGAAGGTCACAGTGGGTGTCGACCGTGAAGATTTCGCCCATCAGTTCTTTCGCCATACGGAATGTAAGGGCCTTGGATGAGAGATCTTCCATAGTAAGGATATCACCCGGCATCCTCCTGAGCCCGGAATCTATGGCCCTGGTCAGCGGGGAAGAACCGATATGCGGTATATTCCTGTCAGCTACGGCCTTGTAGAACAGTACGGAATAAAGGTTGTCTTTCCTGACCCATCCTTCAGGCATAACCGCGCCGTCCCACATCGCAGCCATATTCCTTAAACTTGTATAAGGATTGTCCAGGGATTCCAACGGCGGAACGTCAATGGGGCGTGCTCCGGCCAGCCGGACCATGGTCTTGAGATATTCCTTTTCCGGGCAGTCCGGAATGGCGATCCGTGATTCCAGCAAACCGGTTTCTGCCGCACCGGGAATGTCTGCAATATCCTTGGGGATGCATAGGGAAGCTTCCGAGTCCGCCTTGTTGAAAACAGTCCGGACTTCTTCAGGATAGCTAAGGGTCTGGCCTCCTGACGAAAGGGAGATCAGCAAGGAAGATATTACCGGAAATATGATGCGCGGCAGTTTCATGAAGCGGACAAAATTACGGAAAAATCATTAAATTGCAGTTGTCTGTTGACCTTGTATTAATAACGCTTGACATTATGAGAAGAATCCTCGTTCTGGCTGCAGTGCTTTCTTCAGCAGCCCTTTCTGCACAGGAGTGGAAGCCATCGGAATGGCCCGTTATGACTCACTATGACTCCGCCCATCTGAGGGAAGTCGCCCTGCCTCTCGGCGGGATCGGCACCGGTACCGTGTCGCTCGGAGGGCGAGGGGAACTTCGTGACTGGGAGATAATGAATGTTCCGGGGATCCATTTCAATACCGGGGTTTCTGCTAGGAACGCTCCGTTCTTCGCGATACATACCGAGGATACAAAGGGGAACAAGACCACCGCCATGCTGGCCGGACCGCTGCTGCCGGGAGAATTCAACCATGGTTTCGGGGAGCCAGTCGACAATTTCGGAATGCCGAGGTTCCGCGATGCGTCATTCGATGCCGCATATCCTTTCGGCCAGGTCCATCTCTCTGACGGGGACCTGCCCGTAGCGGTGACGATAAAGGGCTTCAATCCCCTGGTACCGACTGATGCTGATGCCAGCGGTCTTCCCGTGGCGGTTCTGTCATATCAAGTGAGGAACCTTTCAAATGTTCCCCTTGAAGTGTCGGTAAGCGGGTCTTTGCGCAACTTCATAGGCCGTGACGGAGTGGCCAATGATGCAAAGGACAACAGGAATGAGTACCGTACTGGAACCGGACTGTCGGGTATTTATTTCTATTCCGAAGGTGTGCCCAAGGACCATCAGGCGTGGGGAACGATCGCTTTGACGACGACTGCGACTGAAAACGTGAGCTTCCGTACTTCCTCCAAACGCAACGACTGGAATCAGGCCATACTGAACTTCTGGGACGATTTCAGTGCCGACGGGGTCTTGACGGAGAGGGATCCTTCAGGGGAACCTGACCCCATGGCTTCCCTGGCGGTCAGAAAGACCGTCGCCCCTGGAGCGGAGGAATCGTTCACCTTCTACCTGACCTGGAGCTTCCCCAACAGGAAGGCCTGGTCGACACGCGTCGAGGGCAACTATTATTGCAAGGAATATCCTGACGCCTGGACAGCCGCGGAAAAGATCATCCCCAGGATCCCGGACCTCGAACGTCAGACCATCGGATTCGTGAATGCAATCAAGAAGAGCACTTACCCTGACGCTGTCAAGGAAGCCGCCCTTTACAACCTTTCTGCGCTTCGCTCACAAACGGTGTTCCGTCTGCCTGACGGACATATGATGGGATGGGAAGGGACCGGCAACAACGCCGGTTCCTGCTACGGGTCGTGCACCCACGTATGGAACTACGAAGTTGCTACTCCGTTCCTTTTCGGAGAACTGGCTCAAAGCATGCGCGACGTGGAGTTCACCTATGCCACCCGCGAAGATGACGGCTGCATGAATTTCCGGGCAACTCTGCCTTTGTCCACTGCCGCAGACGGTCATTCGGCCGCGGCGGACGGCCAGATGGGAACCATAATGAAGGCCTACAGGGAATGGCAGCTGAGCGGAGATTTAGCATTTCTTTCAAGCCACTGGCCCAGGATCAAGAAGGCTCTTTCCTATGCGTGGGTAGAAAAAGGCTGGGACGGCAACCAGGATGGAGTTATGGAGGGCTCACAGCATAACACGATGGATGTCAACTACTTCGGTCCCAATCCCCAGATGCAGTTCTGGTATATGGGGGCTCTCAGGGCGGCCGAGGAGATGGCCGTAGCAATGAAGGACAAGGCTTTCGCGAAGAAATGCCGGGAATTGTTCCTGAAAGGGAGTGCATGGACGGATGCCAATCTGTTCAACGGGGAATACTATGAGCAGAAGATTACTTCTCCCGAGACATTCGAATTCCTTGACATGGGCGATCCCGACGTCCGTATTCCGGATTACCAGCTCGGCCGGGGCTGCCTGGTGGACCAGCTTGTGGGGCAGTACATGGCCCATATATGCGGCCTCGGGTACCTTGGTGACGAGGAACACATAAAGACGACCCTCCGCAGTATAATGAAATACAATTATGTTGAGGGAATAGGCCGTCGTTTCAACAACATGCGTTCCTATGCCCTCGGAGATGAGAATGCCTTGCTTATGGCCGCCTGGCCACACGGGCGCCTCGAGGTTCCTTTCCCCTATTTCGGAGAATGCATGACCGGCTTCGAATACTGCGCTGCAACCGGGATGCTTTATGAAGGCCAGGTGGAGAACGGTCTCAAATGCATCAGGTCGATCCGTGAACGTTACGAAGGCGCGAAAAGGAATCCTTTCAATGAACCGGAATGCGGATGGCACTATTCCCGTTCGATGGCCAGCTGGTCGGCTATCCTGGCTTTGAGTGATTTCCATTATTCGGGTGTCAGCAGGACGATGAACTTCACCTCATCTCCGGGCGTTTATTTCTGGAGCAACGGGTATTCTTACGGCACCTGCGAGGTCTCCGATACCTCAGTCAGGCTGAAGGTGATCAAGGGTTCACTGAACCTGAAGACCCTTACCCTGACCGGTCGCAAAAAGGCGGTCGCCGAAGGAGTCGTATTGTCAGAAGGAGAATCCGGTTCGTTCAGGATTTGATGGTATGAAAAAACTCGCATGGAGTCACACCAGGCGAGTTCTGCAAAATAACCACTTATTCTAATGTCCCTGGTTTTGGATAGTTTGTTTTTGAATGAAACACCAGGGTCATCACTAACGCCGCAAATCTAATTACATCCCTTGTGGAAGGCAATAGTAATTTATTGCTAATCAACCCGTAAATTATTGTGAGTAATATTTTGGCACAAGCAAGCTTCCGCACGGCGCTTCTGGACATCCTGATGCCCGGAAGGTGTATCGTTTGCAACGGTGTCCTTTCGTTGAAGGAAGACCATATCTGTGCTTTCTGCCTTGCGGACATGCCAAGGACTTGCTTTGCCGGTCAACGGAACAACCAGATGTCCGGGCGGTTCAACGCCTTGGTCCAACGGGATTTGAATGGGAAGGGATTGGATCGTCCGGTTCAGTATTCATACGCCACGTCGCTGTTCTATTATCGTCCGGGTACCGGATACCGTGATATCACAAGGAGGTTGAAATACCATTCAGACCTTTCGGCAGGTCGCTATTTTGCCGGAATGCTCGGCCGCGAAATGGCGAGTTCTCCTCTGTTTTCAGATGTCGATGCCATAGTTCCCGTTCCTCTTCACTGGACCAGGAGATGGTCCAGGGGATATAACCAGGCTGTGATTATCGCCAAGGTCCTGTCATCTTCACTTGGCAATGTCCGGGTTGCAGACATCCTGGTACGTCACCGTAGGACCAGGACTCAGACAAGGTTGGATCCGGAGAGGAAGATAGTGAACGTGTCCGGTGCTTTTCGATTGAAAAAGGGAGTACGGTTGTCCGGATACAGGCATATATTGCTTGTTGACGATGTGTTTACTACAGGCGGAACCCTTCATGCATGCTACGTTGCCTTGAAAGATTCCTGTCCGGACAATACAAGGATTTCGGTCGCCACTCTGGCTTTCGTAGGCTCTTGATAAATTGTAAGCAATAAGGTTTTAAATTTTATTTTAAACGTTTTTATAGGCCTTGTACGGCCCTGTAATGGGTGTTGCTAAAACGGATTATAAAAATTCCTTATAGTTTATATCTCTGTTCTTCAAGTGGTTGCGGGTAATATTCTGCACTTTAACAAAAAAAAGTTATAAAATATTTTGCACAATTGAAAAAATGATATAACTTTGTAACCGGGTTGAGTAATGAGGTTCTCTCACCAATCAACCTATTGGTTATTAGTTTTAGTGTTATTAATTATGTGGTTAGAGTGAGGGTCCACGCGGGAAGCGTCGACGCTCATTTTTTTATGCCTTTTTCTGCATCCTGTTGAACAGGGAAATCAGGACACATCCCAGGATTCCTGAGCAAAGCGATCCCATCAGGACGGCGACCTTGCCCATGTCTCGCAGTTTGGCCGTTATTTCCGGAGCTTGTTCACCGAAGGACAGGGTGTCCACGAAGATGGACATCGTGAATCCGATACCTCCTAGACAGGCTACGGCGACAAGCATTTTCCAAGTGGCCCTGGCAGGCATTTCGCCGGCCTTCAGTTTGACTGCGATAAAACTGGCAAGCGAGATTCCAAGAGGTTTTCCGACCAGCAGTCCCAGGAATATTCCCATGCTTACTCCACCGAGGGCCGGATCTATGTGGAATACGTTGAAATAGGAGAGGTCCGGTATTTCCACTCCGGCATTCGCCAGAGCGAACAGCGGCATTATCAGGAAATTGACCCACGGCTCCAGGGTGTGCTCCAGCCTGTAGCTCACAGGTATCGCTCCCTTGGAGATTGTGCTCATCCTTCTCAGGCAGTGCCTTTGCGGACCATTCGGGAACTCTGTCGATGAAGATTCGATGAGGTTGTATTCGTTAAGCCTCTTGATATACTGAAGTCTCTTCCTGCGGAAGTAAGCCTCGTTGTAGCGAGGTACCATGGGGACCAGGAAAGCCATCACTACACCGGACATGGTCGAGTGTATGCCCGCATAATAGAACAGGGCCCAAATCGCGAGTCCCGGGAAGAAATAATACCAGCTTCTCTTCTCTCCCAGCTTGTTCATGATCAGGATGACGATGATCAGGAGGAATGCAATGCCCAGGAGGGGGAGGTTGATAGTGCCTCCGTAGAATATAGCGACCACGAGGATGGCGATCAGGTCGTCTGCAATGGCCAGGGCGGTAAGGAAGACCTTGAGGGATACCGGGACCTTGTCGCCCAGGATTGAAAGGATACCTACCGCAAAGGCTATATCGGTGGCCGTAGGGATTCCCCATCCGGATGCGGCGGCCGTTCCGTGGTTGACGATTGCGAATATGGCTGCAGGAGCTACGACTCCTCCGAAGGCCGCGATAACGGGCATCAGGGCCTTCTTCACACTTGAAAGTTCCCCATGCTTCATCTCACGCCGGATTTCCAGTCCGACCGTGAAGAAGAAAATGGTCATCAGGATGTCATTGATGAATTTTTCGATGGTCATCCCATCCGGGAACATGACGTCCCTGCCACCGGGTACCTTGAAAAACAGTGAGAACTGGGTCTCGAGTACGCTGTGATAAAACTCTTTGGTAAAAGGCAGGTTGGCCAGGAGCATCGCTATGACCACACAGGCGAGGAGGATCACTCCCTGCGACCAGGGTTGTCTGGAGAAGCTGCGTCTGCGGCGTTTGAAGTTCCTGATTCCTTTAGTCCAAGTGTATAGGGGAAATAGTCTCATGATCATTTATTCTCCGTATAAATATATCTTTTGTCTTTCAGTCAGTCTGTCGATCGTGACGCCCCAGGTGCCAAGCTTGCGGAGTGCCACCTCCCGGTCGATTTCCTCGGGAACGCGGTGCAGCATGCTTACCGGTCCCTGAGCTTGTCGAAGGGCCTCCCTGTTGTCGGCAAGGTACTTTGCACTCAAAGCCTGGATGGCGAAGGACATGTCCATGATCTCTGCAGGATGGCCGTCTCCGGCTGCAAGGTTGACAAGACGTCCTTCCGCCAGTATATATATGCGTCGTCCGTCCTCGAGAACATATTCCATGATATTGTTCCTGGCCGGCTTAATGTCGACGGCGATTTCCTTCAGCTGCCTTACGGACACTTCACAGTCGAAATGACCGGCGTTGCAGCATATGGCACCGTCCTTCATGACCAGGAAATGCTCCCTGGTGATCACGTCCTCGCATCCGGTCACAGTCACGAATATATCCCCGACCTTGGCAGCCTCGGCCATGGTCATTACCCTGAAACCGTCCATGACGGCCTCCATGGCCTTTACCGGATTCACTTCGGTGACAATCACCCTGGCTCCGAGGCCCTTGGCCCTCATGGCAACACCTTTGCCGCACCAGCCGTAACCGGCCACGACCACATCCTTGCCTGCCACTATGAGGTTGGTTGTCCTGTCAATCCCGTCCCAGACCGACTGGCCGGTGCCGTAACGGTTGTCAAAAAGATGCTTGCAGTCAGCGTCATTGACCAGCATCATCGGGAACAACAGTTTCCGCTCACGGTCCATGGCTTCCAGCCTGAGGATTCCTGTCGTAGTCTCCTCGCAACCTCCTATCACATTCGGAATAAGCTGGGGATAATTGTCATGGATCATGGACACAAGGTCACCTCCGTCATCGATGATGATGTTGGGTCCGGCTTCGATGACCCTGCGGATGCCGTGCTCATACTCTTCGGGAGAAGCCCCGTGGATGGCGAATACGTTCAGACCTTCGTGGACAAGGGCGGCTGCCACGTCATCCTGGGTCGAAAGGGGATTGCTGCCGGTGATGAACATCTCGGCTCCGCCTTCTGCCAGGACTTCGCAGAGATGGGCAGTCTTGGCTTCAAGATGCACCGAAAGGGCGATTTTCAGTCCTTTGAATGGTTTGTTTTCCTTGAATTCTTTCTCGAGCCCTTCCAGCAGGGGCATATGGTTCCTTACCCAGCTGATTTTCAGCTCTCCGCTCTCCCACAACCCGGGGTCCCGAATTTCGCTTTTAATCACAGTTCCAATAATAATTTGATACAAATATAGCCAATAATTCTTGGCCTTCTTGCCAAATAACTGTAATTTTGTCGCTCGCCGGGAGGGGAGGTGTCCCATTGGCACCACTGCCACCCTCGGAGATACAGAATCTATAAAAACGATATTATGGGATTATTGGAAGGAAAAGTCGCCCTTGTGACGGGCGCTGCAAGAGGAATCGGCAAGGCGATAGCCCTTAAGTTCGCCTCCGAAGGAGCAGACGTGGCATTCACCGACCTCGTGATCAACGAGGCTGCAGAGGAAACTATCAAGGAGCTTGAGGCTTTCGGCCACAAGGTCAAGGGATATGCCTCCAACGCAGCTGATTTCGAGCAGACCCATGCCGTGGTCGAGCAGATTGTCGCCGATTTCGGAAGGGTTGACATCCTTGTCAACAACGCAGGCATCACCAAGGACGGACTTATGATGAGGATGACCGAACAGCAGTGGGATGCCGTCATCGGCGTCAACCTAAAGTCGGCATTCAACTTCATCCATGCCCTCACTCCCATCATGGCACGCCAGAGGGGTGGAAGCATCATCAACATGTCTTCTGTCGTGGGTGTTTCCGGTAATGCCGGACAGTGCAACTATTCCGCATCAAAGGCCGGAATGATCGGACTCGCCAAGTCCATCGCCAAGGAAATGGGACCCCGTGGAATCAGGGCGAACTGCATCGCTCCCGGATTCATCATTTCCGACATGACCAATGCCCTTCCCCAGGACGTCCGTGACGCCTGGACGAAACAAATCCCTCTCCGCAGGGGTGGAACCCCCGAGGATGTCGCCAATGTGGCCCTCTTCCTTGCCAGTGACCTTTCAAGCTATGTCAGCGGCCAGGTCATCCACTGCTGCGGTGCAATGAACTGCTAATACCTTAACGGAAATCTTCGTAGCCCGGCATTCCCAGGCCTGAGATGAACTCCCTGAACTGCTTGTCGTCACGCGGGCAGATCAGGAGTGCATCTTCCATGTCGATCACAAGGTAATCCTTGAGCCCCTTGATGGCGTAGATCTTCTTCTTGTTCTCGGTGATGACCAGGTTATTCCTGTCTTCAGTGAACAGGTTGTTGTCCGTGTTGACGGCATTACCTTTCTCATCCTTGCTGACTATCGCATTGAAAAGGGAATTCCAGCTGTCGATATCGGACCAGCCGAATTTCACCGGGTACAGCCAGGCGAGATCAGTCTTTTCCATCACTCCATAGTCTATGGAAATCTTCGGGCAGTCGGAATAGACCTTTTCAAGGAATACGGCCTCGTCAGGACGTCCCAGGTGATTCTCCCAACCGTTGAATAGAGAGATGACGTCGGGAATATACTTCTCCATCTCTTCTTTGATCACGGAAGCCTTCCATGCGAAAATACCGGAGTTCCAGAAAAACTCCCCGCTCTTGCAGAATACCTCGGCCAGTGTCTTGTCCGGTTTCTCCGTGAAGGTCTTGACCTTTACAGGCCGGTCGGACTGGGCGGCTGCCTTGCCTCCTGCCACCTGGATGTATCCATAACCGGTGTCCGGTCCGGTAGGAGTGATGCCCATGGTCATCAGGGCATTGCAGTTCTCGGCATATTCCATGATTTCCAGCACGGCCTTTCTGAAAGCTTCTTCATCCGTGATGATATGGTCAGCCGGGGTGGCCACGATGGTGGCATCGGGGTTTTTCCGGATAATCCTGAATGTCGAATACGCAAGGCAGGGGGCTGTATTTCGGCTGTATGGCTCAAGAAGAAGATTTTCGCTGGGAAGTTCAGGGATCTGTTCCCTGACCAGTTCACCGAATTTGTTGAGGGTTACGACCAGGATGTTTTCGGGAGGGACAATCCTTGAGAAACGGTCGTAAGTCATCCTTATGAAAGATCTTCCAGTGCTGGCAATATCCAGGAACTGTTTCGGGCGGGACTCCCGGCTTATCGGCCAAAAATGGTTTGCGGAGCCTCCGGCCATGATGACACAGTAACGATTGTCATTCATATGAAATGGATCAGAGCTGTTTGTCAAAATCTATACATATAGTGGAATGTAAGCGCCAGGGAACCATTCCACACGTTCTTCCCCCTTGTCGAATGTCACTGCCAGCACATCGAAGAAAACCTCCCGGGCTTCCCTTTCCGAGCTTCTCCCATATCTATGGAGATAACGCAAGGCTGCCGTGGTTATCTTTCTCTGTTTCAGCCGTGTAACACTCTCTTCCGGTTCTGCGGCAACAGGAGCCACACGACTCTTAACCTCTACAAAATGCACGCCGTAGCCATCGACCGAAATAATGTCAATCTCCAGATGTCCCGACCTGTAATTCCTTTCCAGTATCCGGTGTCCCATCCTTTCCAGGAAAGAGCAGGCCACATCTTCACCCCTCTTCCCCAACAGCATCCTTGCTGTCGGTTTCCTTTCCTTGTCTTTCATAGTCCTTATATGTTCTGTTACTCAAATTGCACTATGGTGACTCCCGATCCTCCGAACTGGATATGTTCGTCATGTACAGAAGTCACACCGGGAATGGTCCGCAGATATTTCTGGAGTTCATCCCGCAGGGCTCCCGTGCCCTTGCCGTGGATGATCCGGACCGACCCGACACCCAGCATTATGGCGTCATCTATATAATGGATGACTATGTCAAGGGCATCTGAAACCCTTTCTCCCCTGACATCAAGCTCGGGAGAGAAGCGGAGCCTCCTTTCCCGAAGTCCGGAGTTGTCTATCCCGGACCTGGGCTGCAGCGTTTCCTTCCTTGCGGCCTTGAATTCGTTGGACGATATCCTGTCCACCTTGTCAAGGGGCATCTTGCTCGTTATGTTTCCGATGGCAACAGTGACGGCCTTGTTGGACACACGGACCACCTCTCCTACCATGCCGTTGTCCTTGACCTTCACCTTCTCCCCGACCTTGAGCGGACCGGACCGGAACTGATCGGAGGAAGGAGCCGTCTCCGTTTCCGGACGGTTTCCTTTCCGCGCGGCGGAACGCTGCCTGCGGTCGGACAGTTGCTTCAGTTTCTTTTCGATGTAATCGTCATGGGTCTTCTGTTCGCTTTCCTTCTTTGTCTGAAGGGCGGTCAGGAATTCCTGGAGATCTTTCCTTGCGCCGGAGGTTTTCTCCTTGTCTGCCTGGGATTCCTTGATGGTCCTGATTGTGTTTTCAACGGTCCTGTTGGCTCCCTGGACTATCTCCTGGGCTTCCTTCTTGGCCTGGTCCAGGATCTCTTTCTTGGTCTGCTTGATTCCTTCCAGCTCTTTCTGGTAACGTTCAGTCAGGCTGTCCAGGGTCTTGTCGGTATTCTTGATTTTCTGGAGCTTCTCATCAAGGGCCCTCCTGTTGCGGACGATCTTGCGGAGATTCCTCTCCATTCCTACGAATTCTTCCCCGGCCCGGTTCTCTGCATCCTTCACGATATTCTCAGGAAGTCCCATCTTCCTTGCCAGTTCGAAGGCGAAGGAATTGCCCGGCAGGCCGATGTCCAGCTTGAACAGAGGCTGGATCTTGGCCGCGTCGAACTGCATGGCTCCGTTGATCACCCCTGTTTCGGAACCGGAGGCGTAAAGCTTCAGGTTGGTGTAATGGGTCGTGATCACTCCGTAGGTCCCCCTCTTGTCCATCTCGCTCAGGATAGCCTCCGCTATGGCTCCTCCGGCTGCCGGTTCGGTGCCGGAGCCGAACTCGTCGATCAGGATAAGCGTCCTGTCATCGGCTTCCTTGAGCATGGTTTTCATATCCTCGAGGAATGAGCTGTATGTACTGAGGTCGTTCTCGATGCTCTGGTCATCGCCTATGCTGACCATGATCCGGTCGAAGACAGGAAGTTCGGAAGTCTCTGAAGTCGGTACCAGCATACCCCACTGGAACATGTACTGGAGCAGTCCGGCAGTCTTGAGGCATACGGACTTGCCACCGGCGTTCGGGCCGGAAATGAGGAGGATATGCTTTGCCGGGGTCAGCTTGACGGTTACCGGAACGATGACCCTTTTCTCCCTTGCGAGAGCCTTTTCCAGCAGGGGATGCCTGGCCTTGCGCAGGTTCATCTCCCCGTTGTCGGAAATCAGGGGCATCCCAGCCTTGAAATCCAGGGAAACCTGGGCCTTCGCCACCAGGAAATCTATCTCTCCAAGATACTCTGCGGAATTGATCAGGCTGGGAACATATGGCCTGACGAAGTCGCTGAATGCGGCAAGGATACGCTGTATTTCCTGGACCTCTTCAGAGCGGAGGGTGACTATCTCGTTTTCAAGTTCTATGATTTCGGCAGGTTCCACGAACGCGGTCTTGCCGGTCGCAGAAGTGTCGTATACGAATCCCTGGATCTTTTTCTTGCTGGAACTGTTGACGGGTATCAGCAACTTTCCGTCGCGTACGGACAGGCTGGCATCCTCGTCCACGATCCCGTCTGCCTGGGCCTGCTTGAGGATTGCATTGGCTCTCTTTGAAATCGCCCCTTCCTTTGACTTGAGGCTCCTGCGTATCTGTAGGAGGGCGTCGGAAGCAGTGTCCTTGACGTCTCCGTATTTGTCGAGGATTACATCGATCCGTCTCTGTACTTCGGGGAAGCTCATGACGGGAGCGCTCATCTTCTTCAGGTTAGGGTATATCCCGTCCTTTATTGACAAGAAGAAATTGGTGAGCTTCCGCACTGTCTCGACCATGGTGCGGAGTTTGCCCAGGGATCCCAGGTCGATGTTCCATCCTTCGTTGGAGAGGGGTTCAAGGAAATCCAGGCAGTCGATGTAGCCGTTGGTCGGGAAGCTCTCCTCGAACATCATGATAAGCCTCATCTCGTCCGTAAGGGCGAGCCTGCGGGATATTTCATCAGGGTCACTGGAGAACGACTCTTCCGCCACGCGAGCTACGGCATACTCGGTCGAGCAACGGTCGGACACCATGGTCCTGACCTTGTCGAACCCCAATTTGCCTTCAAGCCTCCTGTCAATTACTTTTTCTGTCCCCTCCATGTCGCCCTATGCTTTTTCTTCCTGCGGTCCAAGCTTGAGTTTGAGTTCGTTTATATTGCCGATACCTGTCAGCACCCCTTCGTGGACGAATGAGATGTCACCGGTTTCCTCGGAGACCACAATCACATTGGCATCGGTCTCCTCGGATATTCCTATGGCGGCCTTGTGCCTCATGCCGAACTCGGGAGGTATGTCGGTCCTCTGCGTGATGGGCAGGGTGCAGCGGGCGGCCGTGACACGGTCGCCTTCGATGACCATCGCTCCGTCGTGGAGAGGGGAATTCTTGAAGAAGATATTCATGATCAACCTCCTGGAGATCTTGGCATCGACGATGTCTCCGGTCTCGGCTATGTAGTTCAGGGAATCCTTGCGCGGAAGGACGATAAGCGCTCCAGTCCTCTCGGCCGACATGGCCCTGCAAGCCTCGGCGATCTCATTGACGGTTTCGTTGGCAAGCTTCTGTTCCTCGACTCCGAACAACCGGCCGAGAAGGTCCCTTCCCTTGCCTGCAACACCGTTCCTGGATCCCAGCCTCATCAGGAAGTGCCTGACCTCCGGCTGGAAGATCACGATCAACGCCAGCACACCTACATCTATAAAGGTACCGAGCAGGGCGTTCATCAGCCTCATGTTGAAAGCCGCAACCAGCACCCGCAATACGAACAGCAGGATGATGGCAATGAATATGCTCATGGCGGCAGATCCCCTGATCCAGCGGAAAACCAGGTAGATCAGGATGGCCACCATCAGGATGTCCAGGCAGTCGGCGAACGACAGGTTCAGGAAACCGAATATCGATAATGGAGCGACAGTCATTCCGTTCTTTTATCAGTGCTGCAAAGATAGCGATTTCTCTTTGATTATTAGGGATTAGCGTTGTTGAAAACTTTGTTAATTGAAAAATAATTCGTACATTTGCTGCCCGCAAAATTGTGCGGAATAACGTAAAGTATTTAGTTACAATTAATTAATCAACCAATGCCTGGATTAATTGGAAAGAAAATCGGAATGACTTCCGTTTTCGGTGCTGATGGAAAAAATATTCCATGCACCGTCATCGAGGCTGGTCCGTGTGTTGTCACGCAACTGCGTACTGTTGAAAAGGACGGCTATGAGGCCGTGCAGCTTGCCTATGACGAAATCAAGGAGATACACGCCAGCGAGCCCCTCAAGGGCCATTTCAAAAAGGCAGGGACCACCCCCAAGCGCAAGCTCGTCGAATTTCCGGCGGACTTTGAGGGTGAGCTCAAGCTTGGAGACACTATCACCGTAGGTGACATCATGGATGGTGTCAAGTTCGTTGATGTTGTCGGTACTTCCAAGGGTAAAGGCTTCCAGGGTGTTGTCCACCGTTATCACTTCGCCGGTGTCGGCGGAGCTACCCACGGTCAGCACAACCGCCTTCGCAAGCCCGGTTCCCTCGGTGCTTCATCCTGGCCTTCCCGCGTCTTCCCCGGTATGAGGATGGGCGGCCACATGGGCAATGAAAGGGTGAAGGTATTCAACCTCGAGGTTGTCAAGGTTATCCCTGAGAACAACCTTCTCGTCATTAAGGGTTCCGTTCCCGGAGCCAAGGGTTCTTATGTAGCATTGGAGTTTTAGTTATGGAATTACCAGTATTGAAAATTGACGGAACTGATTCCGGAAAGAAGGTTGTCCTTGACGAGAAGGTCTTCGGTATCGAACCCAACGACCATGCGATTTATCTTGATGTAGTACAGTATCTGGCAAATCAGCGTCAGGGTACCGCCAAGACCAAGGATCGCAGCGAAATCGCACATTCAACCAAGAAGCTCGGTCGCCAGAAAGGTGGCGGTGGAGCACGTCATGGTAGCTTGAAGGCCAATATCTTCGTTGGCGGTGGCCGCGTGTTCGGTCCCAAGCCTCGCCTTTACAGGACGAAGCTCAACAAGAAGGTCAAGGCTCTTGCCCGCTACTCAGCTCTTACATACAAGGCTCAGGAAAACGCTATCGTCTTCGTCGAGCCCTTCACGATGGAAGCTCCCAAGACCAAGGAACTGATGCGCATCATCGACGCCCTCAAGGCAGGTGACCGCAAGGTCCTCTTCGTCCTTCCCGAGAATTCCACCAACATTTTCCTTTCATCACGCAACCTTCCTGAGGTAAACGTCATCACCGTGGATGAGCTCAACACCTATGCCATCATGAATGCAAATTCAATGGTCTTTGTTGACGGAGTCCAGGACGTCCTCTCCGAAAGGGCCGCTAACCGTTAAAAGAGCAAAGAGATGGGAATTTTAATCAAGCCAATAGTTACCGAGAAGATGACGGCTGAATCCGAGAAGTTCAACCGTTACGGCTTCATCGTTGACAGGGAAGCCAACAAGCTTCAGATAAAGGCTGCCGTCGAGCAGGCTTACAATGTGACCGTGAAGGATGTCAACACCATCAATTATCACGGAAAGAGGAAGTCCCGTTACAGCAAGTCCGGGATGCTCCGCGGCCGCGCCAACCACTACAAGAAGGCTTATGTCACTCTTGCTGGTGAAGACAAGATCGATTTCTACGCTAACATTTAAGGAGGAACAAGGCAATGGCAATCAGAAAATTCAAGCCGACGACTCCTGGTCAAAGGAACAAGGCTATCAGCGCTTTTGACGAAATTACCGCCAAAAGGCCGTACAAACCGCTGCTTGAACCTCTCAAGAGCACTGGCGGAAGGAATAACACCGGTCAGATGACCGTACGCTATCGTGGTGGCGGACACAAGAGGATGTACCGCATCATCGACTTCCTTCGCGACAAGGACAATGTAAAGGCTACCGTCCAGACGATCGAATACGATCCTAACCGTAGCGCCCGCATCGCTCTCGTCGAGTACGAAGACGGCGTCAAGAAGTACATCATCGCTCCCTCCGGAATGAAGGTGGGTCAGGTTATCGAGTCCGGCTCGGGTGTTTCTCCCGACATGGGCAACTGCCTCCCTCTTGCCGAGATTCCTGTGGGAACCCTCGTACACAACATTGAGCTTCGTCCCGGACAGGGTGCCGCAATGGCCCGTTCCGCCGGAACATTCGCTCAGCTCGCAGCACGTGAAGGCAACTACGCTATCCTCCGCCTCCCTTCGGGCGAGACCAGGATGGTTCTCACTTCCTGCCGTGCTGTCGTAGGTACCGTTTCCAACGGTGACCATAATCTTGAATCTCATGGAAAGGCAGGACGTCGCCGCTGGCTGGGCCGCAGGCCTCACAACCGTGGTGTCGTCATGAACCCTCATGATCACCCTATGGGTGGTGGTGAAGGCCGCGCCTCAGGAGGTCACCCTCGTTCACGCAAGGGTCTGCCCGCCAAGGGTTACAAGACCCGCAACCCTAAGGCTGCCTCCAACAAGTTCATCATCGAAAGAAGGAAGAAGAAGTAATTAAACAGAAATCAAGATTATGAGTCGTTCATTAAGAAAAGGACCGTACATCCAGGAAGCCCTGGAGAAGAGAATT
>JAEEGI010012528.1_pt1 | contig 18129 bp, 14 predicted proteins | sample 8958751 | NCBI WGS metagenome assembly JAEEGI01 (sample SAMN16246545, study PRJNA631951) | gut metagenome | biome: gut microbiome; feature: rumen; material: KS-attached | host: Bos | place: Iran: Karaj | collected 2018-10 | reverse complement strand
CCAATAATAGAAATTTTAATAGGAATATATCTAAAAACATTTTTAAATCCTTCTTTTTCTTCTTTAATTCTTTTAGCTTCTTCTTCATATTAATATCAATTAAATATCAATTAAATCTCCAAAAAGAGTATTTTTAACATTTTCTTTAGGAATAACTATATCTTCAGGATCAATTAAATCATCTAAATTTTCATTACCACCTTTTCCTTTTTCATTTCCTTTTGGAGGAGCTTTTCCTTTATTATCTTTTTTATTATCAATGTTTTTGAAGAATAATTAAAAACTAAATCATCAAAAGTTAAAGTAATAAAAGCTTCATCTGGTCTTCTCTTCCACTAGTACTTCACCTACTATTGTCTTTATTGATATTTCATATTTATATATATTTTTTTTTCTTACTTTTACAACATGTTGTTTGCATTAGACCCATTTGTTTTTAAAAATTTTTTTGAGAAATTATTTATATTTATTTAAATTATGCTTTTAATTATTTTTATATGTTAATTTTTTCTTTATTTATCTAATTGAAGTTATTTCTTGTAAAAATTCTAAAAATAAAACATTATTTATGTTTTTTTTCTAATTTTTTTATTAGATATTACAGAAATTAATTTTATATTATTATAACAACAATTGAACAAAAATAAGAATCAAAAAAAAAGAAAAAAATGTTCAATAATTGACATTCTATTATTTATGAAATGTACGAAAAATTTTGAAAATGAAAAATATAATTATTAAAAAATAAAAAATAATTATTCACCAAACATAAAAATTAAATTTACAATAAAATTAATAAAATTTTTTTTATAATTTCTTCTTTTTATTACTTCCATCGTCTTTTAAAAAAGGAATAATATGTATTGCAAATTCTTTTTCAGTATATTCCACATGTTCTTTATTAAAAGAGACAAATTTTAATTTATTTTTTTGATCTAAAGCTTTAATTCCTAAATAATCATTTTTATAAAAATCACTTTGTTTTAAAGGAACAATTCTTAGTCCTGTCTGATCATAAAATTCAAACCAAGAACTTTCCCTGGGACTAATAATAGTATCTAGACTTCCTTTAACTAAAAGCATTTTATTTAAGCTTATAATTCTTTTTTTATAATTAGCATTTTTCTTAGGACCTTCATTATTTAAATCTTTCAAATAAGTATTATGTTTCATATATTGATCATAATGAAACCTATATTTCCAATAAGAAGCAGGACCTAACCTATCAATTAATTGAGGATTCGCATAATTATAATTAGAAACTAAAAAATTAAGTCCTTCACAAACAACACCACATTTCAGAGTTGGAATAGCACTAACTCCCATTTGAGGACCCATGAAAGAAACATAATTTTGAACTTTACCTTTCATATTACATTTTTCTATTACATGTCTCCCTATTAATGTTCCTTGTGATACTCCTAATATGTTAAATTTACCTTCAAAATCTTTTATTTTTTTAATATTTGTACATGCTATTTGAGATTGTTTTTCTAAATTCATTAAAATTGAATCCCAATATCCATTTCCTATTTCTACACAGTGTACTTTAGTATTTAAATATTTTTGTAATATTCTCTTTATATCTTTCATAAAATTTGAATTACAATCATCCAAAATTCCATGAAATAATGCTATTGGATATGTTGATGTTGTCAATAGGAATAATAAAGGAAATATTAATATTGACTTCATTTTTTATTTTTATGATTAAAAGATTTTATGTTTTTAATATTTTTTTAACTTCATCAGAAATAAATAAAAAAATAAGAACCAAAAAAGAAAAATAATTGGTAGAAAAATTTTTTAAGATAAAGGAAGGTTGAAAAAATTTAGAAATTCTAAAATTATAATGTATATCTATTGAAAAATAATTGATTATATTCTTTTTAAACTAAATACATTGTAATTTTTTTGTTTATTAATTATTTTAATAATTATATTTGTTATTATATAATTTATAATTTATTATATTATTTTAATTTATAATTATTATATTATTTATAAATTATAATTTATAAATTATAAAATTAAATAATTTATTCCATAATAAAAATAAGTTTTAAAAAAAAATTAAGAAATTTAAATTGAATAAAATTTTTTATATTATTTTTTTACATCTCCATCATCTTTTAAAAAGCCAACAATATGTATTGCAAATTCCTTTTCAGAATATTTTACATGTTTTTGATTAAAAGTAACAAATTTTAATTTATTTTGTTGATCTAAAGCTTTAATTCCTAAATAATCATTTATATAAAAATCACTTTGTTTTAAAGGAACAATTTTTTCTCCTTTCTTATCATAAAATTCAAAATAAGAACTTTCCCTAGGACTAATAATAGTATCTAGACTTCCTTTAACTAAAAGCATTTTATTTAAGTTCATAATTCTATTTTTATAATTTTGATTTTTCTCAGGACCTTCATTATTTAAATCTTTTAAATAGACATTATCTTTCATATATTCATCATATTGATATCTATATTTCCAATAAGAAGCAGGAGCAATTTTTTCAGCTAATAATTTAGGATTTTTTTTATTAAAATTAGCAACTAAATTATTAAAAATATCACAAAATTTTCCACAACTTAATTTAGGAATGTATCCAATTCCCATTTGAGGACCCATGAAAGAAACATAATTTTGAACTTTACCTTTCATATTACATTTTTCTATTACATGTCTCCCTATTAATGTTCCTTGTGATACTCCCATTATATTAAATTTACCTTCAAAATCTTTTATTTTTTTTATATTTGTACATGCCATTTGAGATTGTTTTTCTAAATTCATAAATATTGAATCCATTCTTCCATTCCCTATTTCTACACAGTGAACTTTAGTTTTTAAATATTTTTCTAGTAATCTTTTTATCTCCTTAATATTACTAGCAGTTCAAGAACCTGTTAAACCATGAAATAAGGCTATTGGATATGTTGATGTTGTCAATAGGAACAATAAAGGAAATATTAATAATGTCTTCATTTTTTTATATTTTGATATTTTTATTATTTGTTTAAAAATATTTAAATTATATTTTATTATGGCAGTCAATTAATAATATGTATTCATAATTCATAAATATTTATTGAAATGAAAATATTTAAATTAGTAAACATTTAACTTAATTTTTAATCAAAAGAATAAAAAGAATTTTTAAAAAATAAAAATAATAACAAACTTTAATTTAAAGAACAAAACATCATAATAAGTTTTTCCAATCATTTTCTCAGAATACCTAAACAACTTAAATTTAAAATATTAATAAAATCATTCATATTAACAGTTCCAGTTTCTCCTTTATTAATATCGAATAAGATTTCTTTTAATTTTTCATCTCTATGAAAATCTTCATGATTAGGTAAAGTTAAACTTTTTTCATTATCATCAAACCAAAATTTTAATCCAACAAATTGTTCTTTATTCACTTCAGGACTTTCATAATAATTAATAATTTGTTCTAATTGATTAATAATTTCTTTAGTTTCTTCTTCACCGAGAACATTATTACTCAACAAAGCAAAATAAGTTCCAATTTGGTTTAAAGAAACTAAATCTGTATTTTCAGGATCTAATCTTTTAATAAATTAAAGTAATTATAAAAAGATAAATTTTTAAGTAAATTAGGAATACCATAATAAACGTCATTATCATTTTTACTAGCAATATATTTTTTAATAAAAATAGAAATAAAAGTAGAAGATCTAATTGAAGTAGTTCCTTCAACTAAATAAGTACTTAATTCTTCCGTTAAAATTCTTAATTGAACAATATTAAATTTATCATGATCAATAACTTCTTTTGCAGGCATTGGTTTAGGAGGTGATTCAATATAATTTTGAACATCCATATTAACAATAACATCAAAAGTATCTAAAGCTAATTCATATTTTATTTTTTGCTCACTTTCTATATTTTCTTTTAACATATTTGTTAATTGTTCAAGTGCTTCATTTTCTGCTTTTATTGCTAAAATTATCCAATCTTCTAATTTATTATATACTGTTAATGATATTCTTCTCATATTTTTTAAACAATTTATTCCCCAATATTTAAGTAAAGTTATTTTATATTTATATTTTGCTTTTTCATTACTTAATGCTTTTTTCATTTCATCATTATGTTCATAAACTTCTTCTTTTTCTTCTTCAACGACTTCATTTTTTCCTCCTTTTTTTGCTCCTTTTGCATCTTTCTTATTTTTATTGTTTTCATTTTGAGCATTAATTCTATTTAATTCACTTTGTTTTATTGCTTCATCATAATCAAATTGAACTTTTAAACATGTTCTATATAATTTTTCCAATCTTGGATAACTTATAGGTAAATTTTTTTCTATTTGTTCTTCAGGTGATAATTCTTCTTCATTATTATTATTATTTTCATCATTCTCTTCTTTTTTATTTTCTTCAGTATTATTATTATTGTCTTCATTAAATTCTTCAATTGGTGTAGTATCAATTTCTTCTTTAATAATATCAATAGTAGTAAAAGGTAATTCAATTAAAGGTCTATTATCTAAATTATGATAATAATCTCTCATAATTTGCATAGAACCAATAAATTTATCAATTTCATTTTGAAATAATCTTTCTAAAGCCATGAAAAATTTTTCCATTTCATTTTCAATCCAACCAGAAGTCTTAATTTTCATAAGGGTTTAATACTTTTTCTTTTTCTTTAATTTTTCTTTTCTTCCTTTTCTTCTTCTTTCTTTTCTTCATTTTCTTTTTTTTCTTCTTCTTTCTTTTCTTCTAAATTATCATCAATACCATCTAAAATATTTCCATCATGATTTTCTTCTTCGTCTTCTAATTCTTCTTCATCTTGATTTTCTAAAATTTCCCTATCAAGATGTTCATTTAATTCTACTAATTGATTAACATAACTTAAAATATCTTGAGTCACATAATTTCTTTCTCTATTTCCATCGATAATTTCGAAACTTATCAAATTTATTTTTCAAAAAAAACCAAAATTTTGATAAAAATTAACAACTTGATTAATTGACTTTTAAAAAGTTAAATAACGAGTAACTAAAAATAAATTTAATTGTTTAAATTAATCTATGAAAAAATATATATAAAAAAAAACAAAATTTAAAAAAATATCCAAAAAAAAAAAAAACCAAATAAAAAATAAAATATATATATATATAAAATGAAAAAAGTAGAACGTTCATCAAAAACGCCAAAAAAGAAGGAAGAAAAGAAAGAGAAAGAATTATCTCGTTTCAGAATAGGCGAGCGTCCCTTTATAATAATAAAATACATAAAGCAAGGGCAAAAGATTCCAGAAAGATATTTTAAAGAAGAAAAGAAGAAAATAGAATCGAAAATTTTTGAAGGAATAGCAAATGGAATAACAGAAGCAGAAATAACAGAAAGTAAATTATTATGTTTTCTTTTAAATCAAGATATTTTTGAATATGATAATAAAGGATGGAAAAGAATAAAAAATATTGGAAAAAGTTCTGATTATGATTGGGATTCTTTGGGTATTTCTTTAAATGGAACTACTTTTGCTAATCCTGATTTTGTTGAAAGTGCTATTTTGAAAAGTGGAAAGTGGAGTGGAAATAAATTCGATTTAAACAAACAAGGCAGTCATGATTTTGTTCAATTTTGCTTAAAAAGTATTGGAAGTAATTTAACTGCTAAAAAACCAGAAATTCTTAAAAGTAATGCTAGTAGAAAGTAATTTTTAATTCCTTTTGTTTTTTTATTTTGTTATTTTGTTTATTATTTTTTATTTTTTTTTTGTTTTTGTTATTGTTTATTTATTATTGTTAAAAGAATATTTTAAATTATGATATTTTAAAAAATTGATTTAAAATAAATTAAGCTCATTTAATCAATAAAAATCCTTTTTGAAATCAAAAAAAATTATAAAATCCAAAAAAAAATAATTTAAACAAAAAATGAAATCTCTAATTCTTTTCATATTCCTTATAATATCAACAGAGAGTATAAACCTACGTATATTAAAAGAACAAGAATTTGTGAGTTATGGAACTGGATTAAAAAATGTTCCAACTCAAAATAAAATAGAAGGAATGAAAAGTGGATGTTGTTTCTTATCAGCATGTGTAGTAGGAGGATTAGGAACAGTAAGTAAATTTAAAGATGCTAGAAAATGGGCTTTATCAAATAACAAAATTAGAAATGATAATTATGTTAATATGGATAAATATCTTTTAGCTAGACAAATATCACAAAGATATAATACAGTATTTCATAGTAATTGGAAAATTGTTCATGGAAGTGGACATTTTTATGTTTGTAATGAACATGGAAAAGAAGTTTTTAATTCTGCTGGATTAGGATGGGGACATTAGGCAGCTATAGTTAATATTTATGTTTTACATTTTTTTAAACTTTTTTTTTAATTTTCTTTTTTTTTTTTGATATTTTTTGAGATCAAGTAATTTACTTGGATCTTTTATAAGAATATATAAGACATTTTAATTATTTGTTTTAAAATAAAATGATGCTATTATTAGAGTTATACTTAATTTTTTTTTAAATTAAAAAAGGAGAATTTAATTAAATTTATTTGTAAAAATAAAAAATCAATTTGAATCTATATTCTATGTTGGATGAATAATTTCCTAATAAAACATAAATCCCTAAAGAACTTTCAACTTTTCTGTGATTTTATAAAATAATATTTAAGCATTAAATTCTAATAAATTTAATTTTAAAAACAATAAATGAATCCAATATTCTCAATAGAAAAAGATGAATCGGATAAAAGGAAATTTAATCATATTTTTGATTGGATGAATAATCCAAAAATTCCAGTAGTAAATTTAACAGCATTTATATATTATTCATATCAAAAAATATATCATAGGATATATCTTCAAGCAAGAATAACAAATGAAGGAACTAGAATGATATTGAATGATATAATAAATGTTTTAGAAACATATGTTGATATAAAATTAGATAATCATTCAATTAGTTATTATATTCAATCTGAAGAAGAAAAAAAAATAAAACAAGAGAAAACAGAAACTTATTTTTATATTGGAAAATATCCTTTAGAAGATACTTATTTAATTGAAATTCCTCAAGATGGAATTTTAAAAATTAAATTAAGACCTATTATTGATAAAAGAAATTTATTAAGATTTGAATTATATGAAGATGAAAATGAAGCTTATAATAATAATGTTGATTTAGATGAAGTTAAAAAAAATTATCATGTAAATTTAAAAAGTAAAAGAGCTAAAGAAAGAACTATTGGAGAAATTATTAAAAAAGTATTTTTATGGAAAAAAATATATCAAGGTATTCCTGATGACAAAGGTAATAAAAAAAAATTGACTTTACAACAAGCTGCTGAAGAAGTTAATTTAAGTAAGAAAAGTTTAGATGAATATTTAAATCAATTATTATTAGGTAAACAATATGGATTTAATTTTAATGCTCATAAAAATGATAAAGTTGGTATATTAAGAGGATATGTTAAAAAACAACAAAATAAAGAAAAAGGAAATAATGATAATAAGTTAAAAACCCAGAAAAACAAAAATAAAAAAAATAAATAAAATAAAAAATAAACTATTTTATAAATATAAATTAAAATATAAAAATATAATAAAACAAAAAAAAATTGAAAAAGTAAAAAATATTATAATGATGTATTCTAAAATTTTAAATTTAACTAATTTAATAAAACAAAAAAAACAATGTCAGAAAGTACAGAAGAACACATAATTATTAATACCACCTTTATTAGATTATGAAATTATAAAAACCAAGGAATTAAATTATTATCTCAACAATAGATGAATTATTAGAAGAATAAATGAATTAGAAATTGAAATGATAGATAATGTTAAATTAACAAATAAAATAAATAAATTAACTATATAATAAAAAAAACAACATCAGAATTCTAACTTTTAGCACAAATAAGTAGAATCTGATATGAATTCAAATAAAAGAAATCAAACTTTTTTTGAAAGAAACTGGAAAATAGATGAATTAAAATCTAAATAAATCATATTAAAAAAGAAGCAGAATAAAAAGATTATTAAATGTAATAAATGAAAATTTGTTTTTAACAATAAAGAAATTATAGATTTAAATGATAATTATATAATATTATAACAAAATCTAATTATAATAGGGGAGATATTGAAAAGTTAAAAAATGAAAGTATAAATCATAAAAATAAAGTTAATGAATTTAATCATTAAATAAATGTCTGAATTTCAAATTGAATTTAATTTAAATTTAATTCTAAAGTTTAGAAAAAAGAATTAAATGAAAAAAAATGGAAAAATTATTGAATAAAATAAATTAATCAAGAATTCAAATAAAAATAAAAATATTTTGAAGGAGAAAAAAATTGAAAATTTAAATTAAATTATTAAAGATATGAAACAATTTATATTTAAGAGAAAAGTGATAATGATTAAATAAAGATTTAGAATCTAAAAATAACGAAATAAATATATTAAAAGAAAATAATGATAAACAAACCTTCTTAAAACACAAAAATAATGCTTTGAAGAAAAAAGAAAATATTGAAAAAAATACAGGTTAAAAACATATAATTCAAATACTATCAATCAAAAAAAATAATTTAATTCAAACTAGATATCATTACTAGAAATAATATAAATTAATTTATATGAGTTGTCAAATAATAATGATAATATTAATCTAAATACGAGTTTTATGACTTATAACCCAGGAAAAAAAGTGTTTTAATTATTTCTAATTTTGATAAAGATGATTCTTTTAAATATAGTTATTATTTAATTGATAATTTTTAAAGAATGCCATTAATAAAGTGATTTTCAAAGTGAATATACAAATCTTCTTTAAAATAAATATTTGTTTCTGTTTTTTTATTTAAATACCAAATAAAACAATCTTTTTTCAATTTTTATATAATCATCAAATAAATGCTTATGTAATTAAATCTATATTAATTCAAAAAAAATTTTTTAAAAAAATGGAATATTTAAAAAAATTAGATTATTTATCATATCAAGCTCATTTCACCTTTAATGAAAAAGGAGATAAAAGATATAAAACAATATTAGGGGGAATATTAAGTTTAATATCAATATTATTATCGATGGGTTTTTCCTTATATTTCTTACAAAGATTTATTTTAAAAAAAGACTCGTCAATAATGACATCGACAGAGAAAAACTATAATATAACAATACCTAATTCATATAAACTTCCATTTATTTTAAGATTAACAGATATTTTTTCAATTCCAATTTCAGATAATGTATATAATATAACTTTATTAGTTTGGTATAGTTATTTCAATGAAAAAAAAAAATGAATTAATTCAAGATTATGATATTGTCTTAATTGAAAAATGTAATATTGAAAATCACTTTAGTGAATATAAACAATATTTTTCTAAAATTTCTAGTTTAGATTCTTATTATTGTCCAATTCAAAGATTAAAAAATCAAAGTTTATTTGGAATTTATGGTGATAATCATCCTTTTATTTATTATACTTTTTATTTCTCAAAATGTGAAAATATAACTCACAATAATTTATGTTTACCAAAAGAAAAAATTGATTCTATTTTATCAAATGCTTATTTAGATATTAAATATTTAACTTATTCATTTAATTATAAAACTAATGATATGAAAAATCTAGAAATTCAAAGTGATAGATATTTTATTTCTACTAAAATATATAAAACAATTTGGTTATATTTTAATTTAATTAATTTTATAGATGATAAAGGTTATCTATTTAGTAATTATAAAAAAGAACAATTTCATCAATTTGATTATGGTAAAATTGATTATGATTTAGTTAATTTAAATTTAAATAATAATACAGAAATTTATTTAAGTCTTGCAATATTAAACAATGGAAAAATTATAACGGTTAAAAGAAATTATTTAAAATTTCTTGATTATTTAGCTACTTTAGGAGGAGTAATTAAAGCTATTTCTTTTATTTTTTATTCTATAAATTATTTTAATTCTAGAAATTTATATTATAAAGCTGTTATTAAAGAGTATATTATTGAAAATCAAATTAAAAATCATAAAATCATTAAATTAAATTCTTTAAATAATGTTTTTGATAAATCTAAAGGAAATCTAATTCAAAGTGCAATGAGTTTAAATGAACTTTCACACAAGAGAAATAAAATTCCTTTAAATAAAAAAAACTCTTATATATTAGATAAATTAAAACAAAAAGAAAAAATTGAAAAAATTTTTCGATTTTCTTTTTTACCTTTAATTTTTTTACCGATAAGAAAACATGATAAAAAAATTATTTTTTGGAATATTAAAATCATTAATAGAAGATTAAATATTATTAATGTTTTAAATGTATTAGAAAGAAGTGAACAATTAAGAAAAGATTTTGATAAAGAGCAATCAAATATAAATGTATCTGAATCTTTGATATCTCCTCAATTAAAACATATTAACACTAAATTTAATAATAATTATATAAATAATAATAATAAAGGAACTAAATCATTCATAATATAAAAATATATAAATATATAAAAATTAAATTTATATTAAAATAATAAATCTATAAATATAAAGTTTAACCAAAAAAAAATATATTTCATTTAAGTTCAACTTTATAATAACATTTATAATAAATTAATTATCTAATTATAATTTATTTAAAAATTCATAATTTTAATGAAAATATCACATACAAGAAAAACTCATAACAATGAAAAGCAAAAAGAAGATTCAGCAAGAATAAGTTTATCACTAAGTAAAAATGATTGGATAAAAGAAAGAGAAACTTTATATGTAAATAAATAATAAAAATAACTTTCATTTAATAGAATCAAATTCACGAAATGAGTAAAGAAATAGAGTTTTTAAAAAAGAAAAACCAAGAATTACAAAATCAATTAAATAATCAAATAAATAATAATTCTGAAAATAAAACAGAAGAAAATAATAAAAATACCTTAACATTAAATTTAGAAAGAGTGTAAATAATATTATATAATATATAATAAATATATTTAAAGTTCATCTAGAGTTCATAAAAGAATTGCAAGTGAAATGTTAGCATCAAATAGGAAAAAAAAATTAAAACAAAATTCAGATGATATAACAAGAGGAGGATTATTTAAAAGAATAATGAAACAAAAACCAAATTCATTTGGTGAATATACTAATAAAATATTAGAAAATAAATTATTAACAAATATAATTAAAGAATTTAGAAAAGATATTATTGAACAGAAAATAATTCCAACAAATAAAGAAAATACTCAAAAACCAAAAAAAATATTATTAACGATGAATAATAATAATAACAATAATAATACTTTTCAAAAAACAAATTATAATAAAACAATAGAAAATATAAATATAAATAAAACAGAAAGATCAAATAATTCATCATACGAGAAAAATTTGAATGAGAATATAAATAATAATAATTTTAACATAAATATATCAGATCAAATAAATGAATCAAGTGAAAATAATCATACTCAAGAAACAATATTATTAAAGCCAAATTATTCAATATCAAATTCTTTAAGTCAAAGTACAAGTAATCAAAATTTAAATAAAAATTCAAGTAATTCTCTTTTAAATTCATCATCATTTAATTTTGAAAACCACATAAATAAAAATAATTTATCTCAAAATCAAACATCTAATAAATCAAATAAATCAAATATATCAAATTTAAGTCGTTCAAGTATAATATTTCAGCCACAAACTCAGAAAAAAAGTTCATCATCTTTAAATTCTTCAAATTCAAAATATGCATATAATCCAATTTCCGTATTAAAATTTCATTTAGACACAGTGAGAGATATATATATAGATCCAAATAATAAAATATTAACTTCAGTAAGTGAAGATACTTGTCTTTGTTTTTGGGATTTAGAAAGAATATTAAAATATTATTATAAAGAAAATCCAGAACCATTTTTAACTTTTAGAATTCATACAACTCCAATTTTTACTTTAACAGGACCAAAAAAATTTTTTAACTCAAATATGAATGTTTATTCTTCTGGAATTGATGGTGTTATAAGAACTATAAATTTTCCTCCTTTAAATTCTAATAATAATGATGATATTATTAATAAATATACTTTAAATCCTTGGAGAGCACATCAAGATATGATTTGGGAATTAAATTATCATCCAAGTAATAATTTATTATCTTCTGTTTCTTCTGATGGAACTGTAAAAATATTTAAAACATATGAAGAAAATAAAATAAATATGAATGAAAAAAATAATAATATAAAACATTATTATTCTTATGATTCATCATGTAAAAATTTAGTAAGAAATTTCATGTTTAGAAATAGATATTTTAATTTTGTAGAAATACCAACTTCATGTTCTTGGGATTTAAATAATGAAAATTTAATATATGTTTCTCACATAGCTTCATATATAAAAATATATGATATAGAAACAGGAAAAAGTAATGGTGATATATCCTATGAAGTAGAAAAAAATATTCCTTATGAAAGTCAACAAGCAAATAAAATTTTAAGTTTTAATAATAGTTTAATTGTTACTGGACATGAAGATAGACAAATTAGATTTTTTGATAAAAATAATAATTTAATGGTGAAAAATTTTGTTGCTCATACTGATTCTATTTCTTGTCTTTGTAATGGAATTAATGAATATGAATTGTTAACTGCTAGTCATGATGGAACTGTTAGATGCTGGGATTTAAGAGGAGGAAATAATAAATTAATTTTTGATATTCCTGCTCATAGAAAAAAATATGATGAAGGATGTTTAAGTCTTAATTTAATCAAAAGTGAAAATTTAATGGTCACTTCAGGAGCTGATGGAATTATTAAAATTTTCAAAATTTAATTTTTTTATATTTTTTTGAATCTTGATTTATTTATTTATATTTAGAATATTTTTTGGTTTATTAATATTATAAGCTTCTTTTTTTTAATTATCAAATTAACATTTTATAAAAATAATTTCAATTTATTCATTGATTTATTTCTTTTTAAATTCTTTATTATCTTTAATATATTCATTAATTTCATTATCATTCATTAATTACATCAACAAATAATTCAATTAATCATTTAATTTTTATATTTTTTGTTACTCTTTATATTTATGAAGAATAAAATTCAATAAAACAAGAAAATTATAAAATATATAAATAAGAAATTAAAAAAATAAAAAAATAAAAAATGGGAATTGATATTTCATGTTGTCAAGGTAAAATAAAAATATAATAAATAAAAAACAATTTAAATAGGTGAGAAAAAATTAGGAGAAATAAAAGTAGAAAACAATTCAGAAGAGCAAAAATTAAATTTAACGAATGAAAACAATAATACAGGAGACCACAAAAATCTATCATCTATAATAAAGCCAAATCAAGAAAAAAAAGAACAAGTAGAAATTAGAGCATTAAATTTAGAAAAGCAAGTGTCTTCAAAAAAAAGTGGAGAATATATTTTAAATTATCTTTATCAACATAGAAAAAGTTTAAACCAAATAAAACAAAATGATAAAAATTCTGAAAATCAAACAAAAATAGAAGAAATAAAAGATGAAGATTTAAGTATAATAAATTTAAACCATATAATGACAGAAGAAGAAGAAAATCAAATAAGAAAATCATTAAGAAATCATTTTGTATTTAAAGATATAACTCAAGATGTTCTAAATTTAGTAATTAATGAATTAATATATTGTCCTTTTAAAAAAGATACTATAATATATAAAGAAGGTGATGAAGGAAATTTTTTTTATATTATTTGTTCTGGAAGTGTTGAAGCAAAAGAAAAAGGAAATTTTAAAAAAAAATATATTCAATGGGAATGCTTTGGAGAATTAAGTTTAATAACTCAAAATAAAAGAGAAGAAACAATAATTTGCTTAGAAGATGTTTCTGTTTTTACAATAGATGGAGTTTCATTTAGAGATATTCAAAAAAGAATAAATGAAAAAATATTAAAAGAAAGATTTAATTTCTTAAATACTATTTCAATTTTTGAATCACTTGATAATATAAGTAAATATAATGTAGCACAAAAAATAAAATTAAAAGAATTTAAAGTTAATGAAGAAATTATTCATAAAGGTGATGTAGGAGATAATTTATATATAATAAAAGATGGTTTAGTTTCTTGTCGAATTGGAATTAAAGAAATAAGAAAATTAAGTAATAATGATTATTTTGGTCAAAATGCTATTTTAATTGATGTTAAAAGAGGAATGGATATTATTGCTATTCAAAAAACTTTATGTTATGAATTATCAAGAAATGATTTAAAAGATGCTTTAGGAAAAGATTATATTGATGTTATTCTATATTGTTTTTTCAGAAATTCAGTTGATAAAAGTGATTATTTAAAAATTATATTTAATGAAAATATTCTACAAGAAATATTTAAAAATTTCAAAATTAAAATTTATTCTAAAGGAGAAAAAATTTATCAACCTTCAAGTCAAGATAAATTAAAAATAAATAATAAAAGAATGATAGTAGTAATAGAAGGTTCAATATATAAAGAAAGTAATGATGAATTAATAGCAGAAAAAGGGAAAATAATAGGAGAAGAAATATTTAAAGATTATAATAATACTTTACCAGAAGATTTAATTGCTCATCCTGATTGTATTTCTTTAGAAGCTTCAATATTAAGTTTATCTAAAGTTATGAAAATAGATTTAAATCAAGAAAAACCATTAAATTTAATTAATAGAATTGGTAAATTAAAGAAATTATCCTTATTTAAAAATTTATCTGAAAAAACTTTAGAATTAGTTGCTTCTAAATTAAAAAAAGTTAAATTTGATGAAAATAAAATTATTGTTAATGAAGATACTATTGGAGATACATTTTATTTAATTTCAAAAGGAAGAGTAAGAATTACAAAAAATGGAATTTATATTAGAGATTTAGATAGTGGAAATTGTTTTGGTGAAAATGTACTTTTATTAAGTAATGTTAAAAGAACTGCTACTGTTATTTCAATTGATAAAGTAGTGTGTTATGTTTTATCAAAAAGTGATTTTGATATTATTTTAGAAGATAAAACAATGAAAAAATATTTATTAAAAAAATTTGCTTTACAAGATACTTCAATTACCTTAAAAGATTTACATTATATTAAATTTTTAGGTAAAGGAAAATTTGGTTCTGTTTCTTTAGTTCATAATCATAAAAATATATATGCAATAAAAGCAATATCAAGAAAAAGTGTAGAAAAACAGAAAATATTAGCAAAATATTTTGTCAATGAAAGAAGAGTAATGTTATCTTTAGATCATCCATTTATAATAAAAATGGTAAAAAGTATGAAAAACGATTTATTTTGTTTTCTCTTAATTGAATATGTAGAAGGAAAAAGTTTAGATGATTATTTATCATCTCGAATGCAAAAAAAAAATGTATTTGAAACTCAATTTTATATAGGTTCAATGCTATTGATGTTAGAATATTTACAAAAGAAATTTATAGCACACAGAGATATTAAACCAGCAAATATAATGATAGATACAAATGGATATTTAAAAATGATAGATTTTGGAACTGCTAAAGTTTTAACAGATTATACTTCAACTGTTATTGGAACTCCACATTATATTGCTCCTGAAATATTACAAGGTAAAGGATATTCTTTAAGTTGTGATTTTTGGTCTGTTGGAATTTGTATGTATGAAATTTTTTATGGTATTTATCCTTTTGGTAATTCTGCTAATGAAGTCATCGAAATTTATAAAGAAATTTTATATAAAGATATCTCATTTCCTAATGATAATGCTAAATTCACTAATTTAAATAATTTTTGTAAAGATTTATTAAATAAAAAAGTCAATTTGAGAATTTGTAATGTGAGTAATTTAAAAACAAAAAGTTTTTTCGATAATTTTGATTTTGAAGAATTAAAAGATTTTAAAATTCAACCTCCTTTTCTTCCTACTTCAAATGATTTAAGTGAATTTTTAAAAAATGATAATCCTTATGAAAATATGGTTAATCAAGATAATTATGTTTCAAATGGGAAAAATGATAAAGATGATTATATCCCTCCTGGTTATGATAGGCATTGGGCCGATGAATTTTAAATTAATGAATTAAAAAAATTTAATTTTAAAAAAGTTTATTTCTTTATAATGAAGATAAATGAGTTATCATATATATAATTTATTTTTTGATATTCTAATAATATATATGTTATTAACATTTAAATGTATATTTGTTTTAAAAAATAAAGTTTTTTTTATTTTTTTTTAATTTTTTTATTTATATATTTTGGTTTTAATTTATTTTTTTCAAAATGAAAAATTATTTTACAAGTTTTGCTGGATTTCTTAAAAAAAATGGAGTTATAGAAAATAAGAATAATCTTATTATGAAATTTAAAAAAAACCAAAACACAAAAACTTTATTTCTTATATTATATCAGTCATTAATAATACAAGAACCAATAAGTAAAAAATTTTTATAACTAAAATTTAGAATTTGCAAATAATTTATTAGAAAAATACATATTAAATGACAATATCCAAATATATCAACTTTTAAAGAAAATAATAAGAAATTATTCAAGAAATTTAAAAAAAATAAAATATAATTACTTATGTAAATGGAGAATAAATATATTTTATATATGTATAAATAAAAGAAATATTCCAAAATTAAATCATTCTAATTCTTTTTATGTAAAAAAATCAAATGGATTCAATAGATTATATGAAGATTATAAATATAAAGAAATTTATTTAGATTCTTTAAAATCATTATATCAAATTAAAGAAGGAGAAAATTATCCTTTTCATCCTATTATAAATAAAGGATGTTTTTCAAGTTATAATAATGAATCTTTTCTTTTAAATAATAAAATGAATAAATTTAATAGAAGAAAAAGAAATTTTCTACAAAGTAATTATTCTAAAAGTTCAAGTATGTTAAATGTTCATAGAAATGATTATAATAAAATAACATATGATTTTTTAAGAAATAAAAGTATTAATTCTTCTAGTTCAAATTCTAATTATTTTAATTGTCCTTTAAAGCAAAATGATAAAAGTTATAATTATTCTAAAAGTTCTTCTTTTCATATGAATTTATCTAATGGTTTAAAATCACCTGGAAATACAAAAAAAACAAATTATTATTTTAATAATTTTTCAGATTTAAATCCAAAACTATCTTTTATTCAAAATAGAGAAAATAAAAATAAATATCCTATAAAAACTAAAAAAGGATTATTAGAAAGTAGAATAAATAATGATAGTATAAATAATAATCAAAAAAATTCAATGAATAGTTATTATAATAATAATTCAACAATTAATAATAATAATACTATAATAAGTAATAATAATTCATCAAATAATATTCATACAATAATAACGAATAATAATAGTAGTTCAAATAGTAATAAAAATTCAAGTAAAAGTAATAATAAACAAAGAAATGTTTTTAGATATAATTCATTTCAAAATTTAAACAAGTTAAATACAAAATCAACAAGAAATAAAGAAACAAAAAAAATATTTTTAACAAAAAATGAAAGTTTTATAAATTCAAATCCGAAAAAAAACAATTATCTCTCAAATAGAAATATATCAAATTCATTAATAAAATATGAAATATCTTATTTAAAAAATTTAAATTTAAGTAAATCAATAGAATCATATTTATCAAAGAATAAAGAATATTCAAGAAAAAATAGTAAAAATAAAAATAATAGTAATTGTTCATTAAGTAAAAATTTAAGTAGTGCAAGTACAGATAAATTTTCTGTTGCTTGTGATCAAATAACTTATAAAGCAGCTTATCAACAAACTACTCATGTTACTCTTCAAACAATTTCTGATGAAAAATTATTAAAAATGTGTAATAATTATATTGATACTGATGAATCTTTAGAAAAATTTCAAAGGAATTTTAATTATAGTTATAATATTAATAATAAAAATAATATAAATTTTAATAGGAATAATAAATAAAAAATTTAATATATTTTTTTGTTGAATGGGAAAAATATTATTTTCATTTATTTAATGATAATTTTTATTTTTTTGTTTATTTAAAATAAATAATATATGAAAAATTTCAAAAATAAAAAACAATTTATGTCAATATAATATGAAGGGGATTGGGGATTGGG